>Ga0308160_10001149_pt1 | contig 40025 bp, 53 predicted proteins | sample PhyFR1_FD_201036 | JGI IMG/M metagenome (GOLD analysis project Ga0308160, IMG submission 201036) | Phyllosphere microbial communities from UC Gill Tract Community Farm, Albany, California, United States - DLSLF.R1 | ecosystem: Host-associated > Plants > Phyllosphere > Unclassified | place: USA... | reverse complement strand
CGCAATTCCGTACACTTTGCGGAAGCGCAGTCTTTGATACCCCGGAATGGCTCGAGGACGATCGGTTCACGACCAATACCCAAAGGGTGGAACATCGAGAGGAAATGATAGGACTGATTGAGGGAGTGCTGGCAGAGAGGACAACTGCGGAATGGTGTGACATGTTGACAGGCAAAGGGTGGGTCTGATACACCTTGCATGTGTTCTCTGCTGACACATCAGGCTGCCTTTCGCGTATGTCCATCGAGAAACTTCTGCATCACGATATTGACCTCTAGACCCATCAACAATATAGCTCAGACTTTCGCACATCCACAATCGATAGCACGACAGGTGGTCACCGAGGTTGAGGTAGGTGTGGACATAATCCTACCGGATCGAGCTGACAGATGTAGCATCCGCGAGCGGGTAAGATCAAGCTTGCGGCTCCGGCAGTCTCGTATGATGGGGCGAAGCCTGAGGTACGTCACTTGACGCTCAATGGGACTCAGAGGTCGTGAAGAGTCAGAGCTGATTGTCAGGTGTACCGACCACCGCCATATCTAGGACAGCACACCGACGAGGTGTTGGCGGAATTAGGATACCGGCCCAGCGAGATCGAAAAACTGAAATCTACAGGCGTCGTTTGACCTCGACATTGTTATCCATACCAAGACGATGCAGTATGCAAGGTTTATGTAGGGGAAAGAGAGAATGCCGCTTGGCGGGCGAGACAATGGGAAGACAAGGGGATCGATCGCCTTGAGCAAAAAGAGGTGGGCTCTTGTTTTGTAAGGCATGAAGATCAAAGCGAGAGACTTTACACCGCCTGTGCATGTATACTCGAACATTCACTCTGCAACTCCTTCATGCTCATGCAGAACGTCATCAGTTGATGTTCCCTCGATGTCAATTCTGTTGTGACCTTGTCTTGATGGGGTTGAATCAACCTTACTTTCACCTTCTCTTCCTTCAACCTTTTCTCGATCAATCACTCCCCCATTCCTTCATTCCTATCTCTTCTCTCTCTGTTGTACTTCATCTTTTGATTCATACATCGTTCATTATTAGTCATAGACATACACTCATTACACTCGTCAGTCTACTCATCAAACACCATGGACACTGCTCACCGAGACGTGAGTCATCTTCCTTTCCTTCCCCATAGCCCTTCGATATCATCGCCATCTATCGGTTGACTCAACGCTATCACACCTCTTGTTCGGTTCCTCCCCGATATGGGATGTTTCCATGTCCCCTTGCTCACTCAAGCTGACATCGCCAGCTAGGATTCGAGAACACCCAACCGCGGTACTCTGCCAACGTAAGTCAACCTTGCTCCATCCAGAACTACCGCTCACTTATGAGAACCCTTACGCCTATGCCGAGCAGTACTTTGGCGACAGCCCGATCGGACATGGGAAGTTTGATAGGGGACTTTTCATCCCTGCTCAGGACTATCAGTCTCATGCGCATGACTACTTGGTGCGTCAGCCTCCTCCCTGGTAGGAAGACCACTGATCATGACAGATCGAGCAACCGGCTCCTCCTCCCAGATCATCTAGGACCACTCAACCCCGAGGCACCCTTCCAGCCCTCATGCGATCTCAGTACCTCTGCATCAGCGAACTTCACTGGGTGAGTCATCTATTCCAACGACATTCTTGTGGCTGACCTCATAGTGGACCGCTCATCACCATATACTCCAGGCTTGTCACCTCGCTGGAGTCATGCTTGGTCGAGACGCGATCACTACCGCCGAGCACAAAGTCAATGGCAAGACCAAGGGGTGAGACAGTATTCAAGCGGAATCGCGTGGGAAGCTGATCACCAGATGTGTGTACCTCACTTGCAAGTCGGAAGAAGATGCCAAGCAGATTGCGACCTGGTTTCAGGAGAAGTGAGTCGACTCACACCCCTACGCAATCTATTCGGGCTAATGTCAGTGAATTCCAAGGAAAAAGGATGGCTATTGCATATGCGTCCAGGGAAGCTGTTCGCGCCCTCAAGACCCCCGCTGCTAGTGAGTCAGATCGTGCACACTTAATTTGCTGATATCAGTCTCCTCCAACCCTCGACCTGCTGGCGGTCTGTCATCCCTTGCTAATCACCCTCCTACCAACGCCCACGGTGGTATCAACTTCAATCGACTTCGACAGCATAACCGAACCTTCACTGGCAACCCAAATGCTGTTCCTTTGGCCGGTCGAAATCAGTCTCAAAAGGGTATATAACTTGCCGCAGTACCGGCGATCCGCTGACATAAGGTTTAGCGGACGGAATGATGCAAGCTTGGCAGCATCCTGTCGCCTGGACCGGAATGGAGGGATGTGAGTCCATCTCAATCGAGATTGTGGGTAGCCGAAGCTGAAGTCAACAGATCAGGCTCAACCAATCTATCTTCCCGCCGTACATCCTGGCATGTTACCCTACATGCACCCTATGGGTAAGTCCAAAGATCGACAAATGAATGGCTGACGTCAGACCCGAATATGTTTGGATTGCATGGGGATGGCTTGTACTAGAGATCCCCTACAAATATCGTAGGATCACCTAACGGCCGGTGTCGAGCTCCTTTGTACCGCTGCTGCGCACTAGCAATCCCCTTCGCCGAGTGACGATTCTGGTTCCTTTGTTTTGTAACCCGTACATGTATGAAATGACTCGAACAGTTCTAGCCGGGTTGGCCTCCTTACATTGGCCCCTTGCTGTGTTCATGGGACGATCATGCTGTGGAAGCTCCTTTGGTCCGGATCCCCTTGCTGCGAAACGACGATCCAATCTAGCCTTCCGTTGTACTCGGTCTTGATGGTCACCTATATAGAGTGGGCGAGAGGTGGAGCCTTGCTTTCTCCTTCCCAATCGCTCTTTGATAGAACAATTTACCGACCAACTAAAAAGCAAATAACATACCAATCCAAACATCTTTAACATGTACGCCAAGACCTATTTCCTCGCAGCCCTAGTGCCTGCTCTTGCCGTCCTCGCCCAGGAGTCCCCGTAAGTCAACCCTAGTCGAGGACCTCATCGAGAACGTCTATGATTAGAGCTGACCGTTTAGTGCTGCCGAAGGAGACGCCGCTGCTGCCACCACTGCCCCAGCCGACTCTGCCGCCGACGCCGTCAGCTCCCCCGCTGCCGAGGGTGAATCAACCGCCACTGGGGCCATCGACTCCCTTCTCAGTTCCGCCACCTCCGCCGCCTCTTCAGCTATCTCTGGCGCTGAATCCTCTGCCTCATCCGCTGTCGAGGGTGCATCCTCCTCTGCCGTACCTACCGGTGGCGTCATTCCCGCTGTTACCGGAAACAACGCTTCTGCCGGTATGCCTGGTCACAACTCTACCGTTGGTGGAAATGGTACCAAGAATGGAACTGATAGTGGGTCCGGAGCTGGAGCTATTGCTGTAGGAAGTGTTGGGTGGTTAGTTGCTCCTGCTGCTCTTGCCTTCCTTGGCTTTGGCGGTGGTGTTGCTACCCTCCTCTAGAGGATTGTAGTGGTGAAGTGTCATAGAGAATCGCGATCGAGTAGCTGTTTTGTGCTGTAGTATGTGATATTTTAGAGCCCGTAATGAGATGAATGAACCCATCAGCGTATTTCCAGTGTGTTGGTGTGGAAACCCCGTCGCCGAGTCTGGTGTGAGTCGACTTCTCGTCGAGCGGTCATTATCCTGGTACAACACCACTGGGATCAAGAAAGCAGTATGCTACATCGGTACACCGATCACTGACACTTTGAGATCTACTGTACGCCTCTCATCTATCACTTATCGTGGTCAACCTCAATCTACTCCATCATCGTAGTGAATCTCTTTGTACAAGAATACCTAATCATCAGCTTTGAACCTCTACTCAGTGTACCAGGAAACCCACCACTCCCAATCAAAGTTGTTGTTGATATCACACCAACACCTACCCCTAGCATGTGCTTCACCCTGTGGACAATGCTGGAACGGTTCATGTCGGTATCCAATATCGTCAAACCAGTGAATTTGGGATTTGTTTGCGAATAAAGCAGCACCGATAGAATGAACAGGAGCATCCCCCCATCGCTCATAGTAGAATCCACCCTTTTCATCCAGGAAATTGAAGAAATCCATGTATGCTTGTGAACGCCAGAAGTTGAGATCTCCAATTTCGAAGTTGGACCAGACTACAAGTCAGCATTTGGAAGGCAAAGGTCTGAGCCTGTACACCGATACGCGGGGGGAAAGAGGTGACAAGGAGGACAAACGTACAGTGGCATTTATTGTAGGTATCGCCTCCGTCGTCCGACAGGAATTTCATACCATTGTCTTCAGCAAGGTGCTCGGGATGCGCTTGTGTGAATTCTAAATGTCAGTACACGGATCCGCGGAGATAGCGCGAACTCACCCTTTACGGCATCCCATAGCGTGGGAATAGTCTCGATATACTCGTAGAGCGAAAGTGTGAATCCATAGACCTTCTTTTCATCTTGCATAACCAGGAATGGATCGTATGCTATTTGTCAGCTTCAGCCTTTTGCTCTGTGCCAAGACATGAAAAGCTTACCGAGATCACAGAACAATTTGATGGAAGGCTCGATTCGCCAGTAATAATCGTAATCAGCCAACAATGGGTGTCGGAAGAAAAACTACTCTTCAGCTACCGACTCTTCACAGCAGAACAAAGAGCTTACGCCAGAGTTGTATCGACACATGTTCCTATATGTGACCGAGTGACCGTAAATGACCTTTTTCCTGACCATCTCTTCTCGTGCCTTTGTGGCCTTTTCTTCATCGATCCTGCGTGTCAGCAACCGCCTCTAGGTCCGATGCATGAGACGTACCATTCTGGTTGCACCCAGTGGTCATGGTCGATGAGACCGTATGTGCATTTTGCATTAGTCAGGCGTTGTGTGTGTCTACCTCGTTAGCTCCACCATAATCAAGATCGCAGGCATACTCCTTGAACTCGTCCGTGAATGGCTATCATGATCAGCAATACCCTCGACAAGTCAAGTCAGACTTACCTCGTCATTCAAGAAGACATAATCGTAATGTGCCCAGTGATTGAATCGATCTTCCATTTGCTTCATCGATTCCAGGAATGGCCACAGATCCGAGTTTCTTGCTTCCTCGTCAGCCGCAGCCACCCTGGCTCACATTCAAACGTACCAAGGACCACAAAGACGGCATTAGCCTTCCGTCTGCCATCTAGTGCAGAATTGTTCCTCAAACTCTCAAAGTCGGGTAATTGCCCAGACGGCTGTCCAATATTTGGAATCACTGAATCTGATATTCCGGGTGTATTCGAGTTCAAGGAGGATTGATAATCACGCCATGATTCTGGAACGAATTTCATCGGGTTCGTGGTCGCTCTGTAGGTTGGATGAATGGAGGCTAGGATGTGGATTACGAACTACAAGTTAGGTGAGGTGAATATCCCTTTGGTCCAGATGGACTTACGAGGGTAGCTACACCTGCTCCAATCCATCTCCATTTAGGGATCTGGGGCATCTTGAGTGATACGCCTAGCGGTATACAGTGTTGGTTGGTTTGCAATATAGACGATGGTACTAGAGAAGTCAGTAATGCCCATTTCTACATCGCTGTGTCCTTTCAGGCGAAAACAGCAGTCAAAGGAAGTTTCATACGACATACCTCCAAGCTGTCAAAGGGCGATCAATTCGGATACAACGCAGTAGATGCTGATGCGTAGCTTTGGCCGGTTGAGGCGTAGACAGGTTTCGAATCAGACTAGACGGGTCGCCGAATACCGCTGATGATCGACTGCGGTAGTGTCTGCTGCGTACGTCGAGCTGAAGGATATTCTTGTAGATGGGTCTTTTTCGATGTCCACTAGATCTGAAATAGAGTCTGCTCCCTTCTTGTTCGATTCGGTCGGTATACTATAGAGAGCAAGAGTGATAACAAGCAGAGCACGAGTGTATGGATATCAAGTGACGATGACAAGCCAAGCCATTCTTGTTACATGACCCTTATCTTTACTTTCCCACAGTCATTCTACTTTGTTGTTGTGCCTGAGATGTAATGTCCATTATGTAATTATAATCATGATATAATGATGCCCGGTCCACGACAACCTGTTTAGTATCCATCTGTTAGTCCCATATACATAGGATGGAGGATACAATAGCAACGACACTCAGTGAGGCTATCTCATGGGCGGCTTCAGCTACTGCTAGTGCTATTGATAGTCTGCCGACGAATCAGGTGGATATGCCGCTGGAACCACCTATTGGAGGGGATGAAATGGGTCCGGATAGTTCAGAAGGATCCTATTTCCTGGTGCGCCTTCCACCTCTTCATGTTCCTCCAGTCCGGATAGACTAGAGACTAATTTCCCAGAACACACTGATAGGGTTCCTGATCATCATCATCTCATCAATGGTCAATGCGCTCGGGCTAAACGTCACCAAGCTCGACCATCTGCGGCAACAGTCAATACCACGGCGAGAGCGAAAGAAGGATTATATGAGGGTTTTATGGCTAGCAGGAATGGGAATGTACATGTAAGTTCAACATATCACACGGCACGATAAAGCTGACAGAATAGAGCATCACAAGCACGTATGTCGTTGTTGCACTTCTTGGCTGATGATAGTTGGCTCGCCTCTTGCATTGAAGTATCTGCGGCCGGATTGGGTAGCACCCTTAGGATCTACTGCTCTGATATTCAACTTCATCTTTGCTCGCTGGCTTGTGGGGACTCGTGAGTAATCAAATGAATCTGACCATCTCAACTAACATGGTAGCCGTCACCGCGACTGATATTCGGGGGACTGCCGTCATCGTCCTGGGCGTTATCTTGATCATGGTCTTTTCGAGCATAAATCACGGCCTTCAACAGGCGATTTCCATCGAGCGGTGAGTATTATCTAGGCTGGTGTGGTGGTCGCTGACAATAGACTGAACGGACTCTGGCGTCACGGAGGCTGGTTATCCTATTTCTTCTTCATGGTCCTATTCACGTTCCTCACATTCCTAGTCACCCACCTCTTTGCCCGACTCTTGAAATCACGTACATCCTACTCTCCAATCGGATCTCCAACACTCGGTATCGCCCCAACACGTCCTCGACCTTCAAATGCAGTCGTAGCCTTCTTCAAGCGGTTATGGGGAACTTGGAAGGGACTTGAGAGCAAGATATTGGCTCGGATGGAAATTACTTTCTCGAGAACAGATGATGCTAGGATCATCTGGTTGCAGGGAATTGGGTGGGCTGTGGCTGGTGGAAGTCTGGCGGGATTGTGTTTGGTATTCACAAAGGCAGTCGTCAAGATCTTCTACAATCCTGGTCATCCGGTAAGTTGCCGTAACCCATTTCGTGATCATGAACTGATAGCTAGCTTCTACACCCTACCCCGTTCGTCACGCTGCTGTTTGTGATCGTGACTGCGGTATGCCAGATCATTTGCCTAAACAAGGCTTTGGTGTGTGCGGATACCGTCGTCGTTGTTCCGCTCTTTTATGCTGGCTATACGGTTCTCGGGTGAGTGTCTGGACGACTTGACCTTGAATGCAATGGAAAGCTAACATCAGATTCATCAACTCGCTAATCTTCTACGATGAGGCCGGGCAATACGAGCGCTGGGTGAGCTTTTGGACTCTGTTGTATACTAACACGAGCTAATATATCAGGTCCTGGTAATGGTGTTTCTAGGCATTGCCGTCCTCATCTCTGGCGTAGTCCTGTTGTCACTCAAGTCATCCGCCAAATCCGCCACTGACCCTTACACAGTCTCTGCCCGCCCTACCCCATCCATGCGCCTGGACCCACGATCACGAGTGGTATCGAAGTCGTCGGAACACGAGGAAGATCAGTCTGAACATGGCTCGCCCAGTCGACCCAAGAGAGATGAAGTCATGTGGGAGGTTGGAAGCGTTAGTGATGATGAAGATGCTGGAGTCAAGGGTGATGACCAAGAGTCTGGCGAGGGAGGCACCAAGACAGGTCTAGGTGAAGGATCAGGTCATGGGCATGGTGAGAGGAGGGGATTGTTGGATGAGGAAGACGAGATAGAGGGGGACGGTCGGTATGATGAGGCTGAACCTGGACCATCGGGTAAAGAGGAGAGTGAGGAGTTTGGGGAATATGAGGCTGTACGTCGGACGAGTTTAGATGGTGTACCAAAGGCTACATAGAGCTTTAGATAAATGTAATGTTGTAAAGTATAGGTCATCGGGGCTGCAAGATGTTTTGAATGCAAACAGGATCTCTAGTCACCGCCGCCGGGGGGTCTAACGGTGTCCGCCCAATTTATCCGTGAGCAGATATGCATTAGATGACTGCTACTGATGATCTAGATTTTGAGTTCCGAGGCACTCTGTGCCAACTCCTCCCCCTCACTCAATACACCCATATCGGCCATTTCCATTCCGATATCCTCCTCGCCACCAGACAAGATGTCAACCACATCCCTCTCCATCACACACCATCTATACTTTAACAAATGCCAAACTTGGACATCTTCAATATCAAGCACCTCGACACCTTGGATATTCCTAACGATCCTCTCAAATTTGTCATCATACCCAGCCCTGATGAATAGGATCGATAGTTCAGATGGTTTTCCAAATCGATCAATTACTTTCATTTCTTCCTGACCGCCTTCAACTGGTGTCCATGTAATATCGTTGGAAAGAGCTCTTCGAGCTACATTGGTCCCTTCCCATCCTGCTTCTGTGAGGGATGGAACGACTCGCAAGAGACCAGTGGCGAGTTTCGAGGAAAGAGCAGTGAATAGACCGAGAGTCCTGATCTTGCGTGGGAGGAGTTGGGTGTGGTCCCGGGGATGTAAGGGGAAAATGGGTGCACCACCCCGTCCTGATCATCAACCTCTGTTCTTACTTCTCTACTCTCATGTGTTGGTGTTGGAAGGAAACATACGGATACCGGAACCTGCATCTCCCACTCGGGCTTTACCAGTTCCCTTTTGTTGTCGCAGTTTTCGGCCAGAGTAGTTGATGGTGGATCGCGATTTGGTGGATTGAGAGCCCTGATGATAAGTACGTTCTCATGCCTTGCCACCAACTACTGGTAGAAGTACTGACCTGACGGAGGTTGGCGAGGTACCAGACAACACATCGATGTAGCACATCTTTCCTCATTGGCTTTGCGAAGATCTCTGCTGGGAGCTCGATCATTTCGCCCTGTACATCAGCTATGTCAGACTTGAAGAGACTAGGTGCAGCTTACTGATGGCACGGCTTGGGTAGGTGCCCCCGACGCGAGCGACGACAGTGGCATTTGAACAGGCCCTAGCGGATCCGCATGACGATGAATGATAGCTAACGATCAGCACGCGTAAACCCTCAAGCGGATGACATACGTCCACCTTGATCCTTTGGTGGGGCAATACCCTCTCCTTCCTCGAAGCCCTCGAATACGACATTGGGTGGGAGTTGATTTCGAGTAATGGACGAAGAGGAAGTACGAGTAGGTGTGGGGATTATTGGTGATTCGAGCAATTCTTCTTCGATGGGAGCTGAAACATCTCCATCTCGCGTTGTTGTTGTCGTTGTAACCGTGGATGAGTTGATCGTGGCATAAGTCCGACTAGGACCGGCGATTGAGGTAGGCCTGATGCTTGAGATCGGCCGAGAGGTTATACTGCTACTAGACCGAAGAGTCTAATGATTAGCGAAATCGGCTAAGGGTGACAAGTGTGAGAACTTGCTTGGCTGATAGATGATGCTGCACGTTTCATCGTAGCAATGGATGTTCTTGGCCCTTATCGTATCGTTTCAAGAATGCACGGCGGAGAAGTATAGGAGTTGTTCTAATCAGTAGTTGTAGTTGTAGAATCAGAGGACAGTGACAAGGTAAGGGATCAAGGTTCAAATATATTTGATCCCGCTCCCGTCCATCTAACAGACAACAATCTGAGACAAATGGAAACCGTATTTTCACATTGTATAAACACATTCACAACTTGAATCGTGCACACGGGATATACCAGAGGTCAGGAGATCCATGCTTTGTCCGTGGTTTAAAGTTGCTCCTCGAGTATAGTTAGCATGCTTAGAAGCATACTCGATCTGATTGACGGGAGGCGGGTAGGATTGCGGTACTCATCGCGTCTCTTCCCGAATTACTGTCACACAAAGCAATACGTCTGATCGATTCTTCTAGTGTTTGTATGAAACCCGCCGACCTGCTTCAGTTTGACGCAATAGTGTAAATTCGGTTGCCCGTCCGATGGTCAGTCATTGATGTTGGTTGTTTGCCGTCCAAAGGTGACTCGTTGAAAATGAAGGTATATAACCAGGTCAAGTCTGCCCTTCCTTCTAACATATCCATCACACTCTTTCATCTTTCTGTCTTTACTCTCCAAAACATCCCTTTTCAAAGCTTTCTATCACTCTCGAAAAACGATTGATTCGTCGACGACCGCTACTTTCGCTACTACTACCACTACCACTATACTATAATTCCTTTAATCATTACCTTTAACAACAACATCAACAAAGTTTTTATCAAAATGCTCTACGCTATTATCTTTACTCTTCTCGTTGCTATCGTCAAGGCTGCGCCTATTCCCGATGGTGGATCTGCCTACACTGGAGCCGGTGGTTCTGCTGTCGGTGGAAACAACAACGGTTACGCCAACTCCCAAGGTGGTGGTCTTGGTAACAATGGAGATGTTTTGAACGCGTTCAGCGACAATGCGGGCGACGGTGGAAAGGCCAACTCTGGTACTGCCGTCGGAGGAGACGGACATTCTGGGTAGGTCGCGAGAGAGTTGGGTTGAACATCGAGACTGACGCGTAGATCCGTTTGGGATGGCACCAGGTGGGCACCCGGACAGAGCAATGGTGGCAACGCGTACACTGGCGTTGGTGGAAACTCGAACGGTGGCTCTGTGTAAGTGACATGCGTGACTAAATGAGCCTCACTTGACTGATCCCACAGCTCCGACTCCAAAGTCAGCTCCGGACCCAACAGGGCCAACTACTGGGGTTGGCACGGTGACGATGAGGGAGGTTTGAACAACCTTGACGCTGCCAACATTGCCTCCGGCAATGCTGGTGACGGAGGGGATTCTTCCTCCGGCAATGCTTTTGGCGGAGACGCCAATGACAAGCCGTGGTATTACTAGTCGCTTTGTTCAAGAGCAAGCGACTAGGTGTACCATCTCATTCCAGACTGTTGTCCCGTCTCTCCGCCTCCGTTCCCGCTTTCCGCTCCGATGAATTCACTTTCTTCAAGTTTCCATCGCGACTATCTTTCTTTCTTGTCCGTCGCCCATTCATCACCCAGACGCTGCCCCCTCGCCAATTGTACTCAATCCCTGTACCAGCTGCCATACAGCACTCATGCCCCAACCCAAAAAAGCTGTCTGACAGCAACTCATGTTCAATACCGCCACCCCAGTCTTTGCCGAATCTGATCGAACTCTTTTGGGTCGAGATAGGGCCCGTGTCGATTCCAACAGAGATCTCAATGCCGCCATTGATATTCTACCCCCCCTCATGTTGTTTTGTGCTACCCTTTACACCCATGTTTTCGTTGTTATCGTTATTGTTGTTGTTGTTGTACGATCATTGTGAGTTTTAGTGTAGTCATCCTCTTTCCAGTAGTATTCAGCAATTGTAGCGATTGTCTCATTTTCTTTAGTAGTAGTAGCTTTTCTTCATCCTCTTTCATCTCTCTGGAAGAGTTCCTGGTTATGGCTCTAGTAGTCATAGCTTGTTTGGTTATGTATCCCTGCGCCCTTTTCTTCATACGTTGCAATGCTTGGGAGATTGACTGACGGGTGATGCAAGTGATCCTTATAAGGAAGAAATGATAGGATGATAGGAATGATCAAAGACACAGAGCGGATAGTGTACGTGTACTGCCAGAAGACGCGTCTTCACAAGCAAATAGTCAAGAGTGGAGGTCGGATGTAAGGGGAGCAGGAAAGGAAGCTTGCCGCGTCCATCGGTGTTAAGCCAGTCAGTGCCACTTGCGTGCATCTTCGGAGATTAGCGGTAATATAATACTACAGTGCAGTGTTAATTATACTCCCGTTCTCCCCCTATGTATGCCCTGATTGAATAGAGATACAGTGATTCAAGGTAGACCAAGAGTGAACAGAGTCAGCTCCTTCTTTACTTCAAGCAATCATGTCCGCCGTTCAGACATTCGGTAAAAAGAAGGTGAGTAATAGTCTCATTACAGGAGGGATAGATGGAGGATAGAGTAGGGAGATATCAGAAAGAGGAACAATGCTGATCTAGTGCCCTTCTTCGACGACAACAAATCAAACACGCTACTTAATTACTACTCGAATATATCCTCAAACTACACCCATCCCGCCGAATAGACCGCTACCGCCGTGGCACACGTTACCCCCGGACGTGGTCTCGTTAGACTCAACGGATCCCCCATCTCCCTCGTCGAGCCGTGAGTTTTGTTCTGTTTGGATGGAATTATTTGATGCAGTCTGGTCGAAGGGAATCACTGGATGGTGACCAAGCAAAGAATGCTACTGGATGCTGGGCAACAGAGAGTCGGATAGTAACAGGAACTTGGAAGCACAGAGCATGGAGTGCTGTACTAGTCGCTTGCAGGATTGGAGGAAGAGGAGCCATTGGTCGGTCGAAAGAGACAGGAGGCGGAAAACGGACCGGACTGCACCAAATGCCTAAAGGCCCTTACCATGTGCATTCACTAACCTCCAGCGCTCTCCTCCGATACAAGGTTTACGAGCCCGTCCTCGTCGTTGGATCCGAGAAGTTCGCCAACATCGACATCCGACTCCGAGTGAAGGGTGGTGGACACGTCTCTCAGCTTTACGCTCTCCGACAGGCCATTGCCAAGGGTATCGTCGCGTAAGTGATTCTATCGTCTTGAATGGACGACAAGCTCATGTCCAGTTTCTACGCCAAGAACGAGGATGCCGCTTCCGCCCTTGAATTGAAAAAGACCCTCATTGCCTACGACCGATCTCTCCTTGTTGCTGACCCCCGACGAATGGAGCCCAAGAAGTTCGGTGGACGAGGTGCCCGAGCAAGGCGACAGAAGGTGTGTTTGTCTTGCGATGAATGTAGGAAATGGGCTAATGACAGTCTTACCGATAAGCGTCTACTCTGGTTTTCTGGCTCTATCGTCTTTGGGATCGTATGGGATTTCGGAGGATTGGGTGGAAAACATAGTTTGCGTGATGTATATCATGATATAGCCCACCACACTAAATCCGTGGACAGTGCTACTGATATCCAATGATGCCACGTTCCAGAGGGGCCCGAGGCGCGTTTTGTTTGTGTGTGCATTGTTGGTTGTCTTGAAACGATCCCCGTCTTCAAGCATGGTATCAAGGGGTTGAGCTTCTGCATTGTGTCCTCATCGACTCCCACCATACAGCATTGCTATTGCACCTATTTGCACCACATACTAGTAGCTGTCAAAGTAATATCTCATCTCTCGACGCGTCAACCGGTCCGAGCGGAAAAACAAATCAACAATCAATATTCACTTCATATCCTCGTCCATACATCACCTTCCCTTCTCTTGCCCTTAGCCTACAGGCAATTGAAGCAGTATGGCCCCAAGGAAAGGAGTGGCCGCATCGCCTGCACCATCTCAACGGGGAGCAGCGAGGTCGGCTCTACAAGCCTCGCCAGCCCGTAGTACCCGAAGTACAAGGAGTCATAAGGAGGATGAATGGGATAACGAGAGTATGCATAGGTGAGCTATATCGTCGTAGGTTCGATGAGAAGCTGACAATTAGTGGTTTCAAAGTGCCTGCTCCCCGTAGTGCTCGTACTCTGGGTCTGAGTATGCACGATACTTCTGTCAAGTATGTCCTGGCGTAAACAACGAAGTGAACCAAGCTGACATTGCAGTATTGCCGCCGCCTTCAATGCAGCTCAGACTGGAAACGTGTCCGCCCCTACAGGTTCATCGTATCGCAAACCACCACCGAGATCGAACGATGGTCGAAGAGCCCTGTCACCAGCCGAACAACTCGCCGATTCAGCTCGAGCTTTATCGCCAGTACGGTATTTCCTTCATCCAGGCGATAACAATGAATCTGGCGATTACTCCTCATTCACTTCTCTAGGACAACAATCGTCCAACAACAGTTACGATTACCAAAAGGAAGAACAATTCGTGAGGGAAAGGGAGAGGACGAGGCAAGAGAATGGGCATCTAAGAAAGACGTCCGAGAGTAGGAGAAGGAAGAAGGCCGAGGATGGGGATATGCCGTATAGGCCAGCTGAAGATGATTGGGCAGCTCAGTCTGATGAGAGTGAAGAAGAGGGAGAAGAGGGTAACGGGATTGTTAATGGAGGAGCATTAGAAGGTAGAGCTGGAACTAGAGGAAAGACCAAGGAAAAGGGAGAAGGATATCTCGGGATGGGTTTGGGGATTCAGCCGAGGCAGCGGACCGGACGGAAGAGTGTAGATCAGATGGAGAGTGATGACGAAGGTGGTCGAGGCCTATCTCCCGCTCCATCGTATGGTGCTAGAAGAGACGGGTTCTCGAGATCACCAACACCTGCTCAGTTACTCCGAGCCATTACACCCCGTCTATCACCTGGTCCAAGATCACTCACACCACGTAGACGACAGCCATCATCATTACGGACTATTATCACGAATCTCCTACATGGTGTCGTTCTCGCACTCGGTTTCGTCACGAATACCATGATTAGCGCAATCGAATCCGTTCTCATCAACCCGATCAAGCTAGCGGCTGGATCAGGCAAATTTGTAATGAGCCGGATCAAGAAGGACTGGTGGAAGGTGCTTGGAGGTCTCCTTGCATTCAGTCTACTACTGCGTCTTGCCAGTCGACCGTGGAGTACCCAGACCGGATCCGTCACGCATGGCGCCATAGGCTCTGATACGGCAGACGAACTCTCCTCTAGGCTCTCGACACTCGAGCAAGCCATCGCATCTTTGGCTCATGCGTCCGGTGCCCAAACAGGCCGAGCAGCTGTAGACGGCAAAGACTCTCACGCCCTCGCTGATCGCTTGACCAGAATAGAAGCATCTGTTGCCGTGGAACGACAACGTGTGGACGAGCTACGAGGCAAGTCTGTTTCTGGGCCCCAGCTACGGCAGGATCTCGACAAGGTCGTCTCGAGAGTTGATCGCCATGATACCGACATCGCCTCGACCAGCTCCCGACAGAAATCTGTGGACCGAGTTGAACGAGAACTACAAGGTCTGAAGACAAGAGTAGATGGTGTAGAGGCAGATGTCCGAAATGCCCTGGACGACGGACGATTAAACAAGGCTATCGAGCGGATACTACCCGAGTGGATGCCAATCAAGAGAAGTAAAGGCGGTCGAATCGACATTGAGCAGGTTTTCTGGAACGAGCTCAAGAGGGTTCTTGTCGGCAAGAGCGAGATGGATAAAGCGGTTCAGGATGCGCTTGCTGGCAAAGCTACCGGTGGAGTCAGTGAGAAGGATTTGGAACGATTCGGCGACAAGTTGTTTGAGCAAAAGAGTGCTAAGGGATTAATCATTTCGCGAGATCAGTTCCTACAAGCCATGAACAACGAATTGGAGGATCTCAAGTATAGGCTCGAGAAGTCTGAGGCTGCTTCACCACCTGCAAAAGCATCCCCAATCACGATCAAGGGCGACAAAGGGGATGATCTCGTTCCTCTCCTACATCGGCTCATCGACTCTGCTATCCTCAAATACTCGAAAGATACACTCGCCACTCCTGATTACGCCTTGTATACAGCCGGCGCCAGGGTTGTTCCATCCATCACTTCCGATACGTTAGTAGTCAAATCTGCTAGTCGATTAGGCAAGTGGGTAGCTGGGTCCAAGGATATAGAAGGTCGAGCACCCGCTACGGCTCTACATCCCGACAACTCGGTCGGTAGCTGCTGGCCTTTCAATGGCTCGCAAGGTCAGCTGGGTATCTTGCTAAGCCGGAGGGTGATCATGACCGATGTGACGATTGAGCATGCTGCCAAGGAACTCAGTCCGGACGTCAAGACTGCGCCAAAGGCCATTGAAGTAGTGAGTGTTTACTGTTGCGGCCATGGCTAACAGTCAGTGGGGATTGGTAGAAGGCCAAGCCAACAAAGACAAGGTCTCTGAGTACCTCTCCAATGACCAGAGTATCAAGTCGTATGTCTTTATCTTAAGTATTGCTGATGATAGGTCAACATCCATCCCGCCATCACCAGACCACCTGCTACTAGCTACGGTTCAATACGATCCATCAGCAGAGAATCCAACTCAGACATTCCCAATACCACCGGCGATTATCGAATTGGGTATCGACGTCGGGATTGTCATTTTCAAAATCGAGAGTAATTGGGGAGGTGATCTGACTTGTCTGTACAGAGTAAGTCTTGGTTTCTGCTCATATAAGGAATGTGCTGATGGCAGGTACGAGTTCACGGGAATAAGATTGAAGACACGGGGAATCAATAAATGGCTTCTTCCGATTGGCCTTCGGTGCTGGTCTGGGGGTTAGGTAGAAGGGATACTGTATATGAAGTAATAAATGTTGTGCTGACAAGATACGAATACATGCAATACCTGCAGTGATATCGATCATCAAGCACTGACAAGCTAGGTACGAGACGTCCTGATGCTAGACAGAGCGCAATCTCGACACATCCCTCGATACGTTCCTTTGGATTAATGTCAGGTACAGGATGAGTGTAGGACGTTTCAACCGCCGATGTCCTTTCATCATGCTAAGGCCTCCCGTATAGGGTAAGGTAGCGATGATCAGGATATCGTTCACTCACTCTGCAATCTGCCCCGATTCCTCACGCACCACCTCCCCTCACTATCTCACCACACTCCTCCCCACCTCCAATTCCCACTCCGACATCCACTTCCTTCACGTGCTTGTGCAACCCATCGACTCAGAACGCAGTCACCACACATCTACAGCCCTGATCAGGGACACAAACCGTGAACACTCCAGCTCAGTCGACATTGGCGACAACACCATTCCCAACGGCTCGACCCTGACATCCCTTGACGCTCTAATTCGCAACCCGTCTGCCTCTTGAGATCTCCCCTCCCGATCCTCTCTACCATCATCACCTTCCAAAAAAACTCACTCACTAAACACGAACATATTACCGGATTCATCGTATCGACCCCCTAATTTCGACAGTGTACACGATGCCCGCAGAACAATCCCCATCAGACGCCAGCACTGCTGCTTCCGCCGCTTCGGCGGCCTCGCTGGTCTCATCCGACAACACTACGCCCAGTTCCGCCAGTTCCGCCAATCCAACAACAGTAGCGACTGACATCGTTTCTAGTCGTGCCAGTCTATCCGATTGGTATCCAGACAACCGATGGAAACTGAACAAGTATCTTGGTAGCCGAAAAAAAGCACAGTCTGCGTCCGCCTTACCATCCGACGTCGCCAGTCTGGTCACGAACTTCTGTGACGGTATCCGGATCTACAAAGGCGAAGACGGCAAGGACGTGACTGTGGTCACGGTCGACATGACCCAGCAGACCGCAGGGAACAAGACGTTCACGGTCAAAGATGCCGATGGCGCGGATGACTACAAGATGAATTTCAATTGGGCACCTGCGCAAGATGGCGAGACCAGCTTTAATTTCGGTGGGGCCGGTGCGCCAACCACCAACCCCACCCAAAATATGAGTATGCCGGATTTGAAACAGTTCACCAGGTTGAAGCAGCCTCAAAAGCCACCGAAACCTGATTGGCTCAAGTCGGTTGATGTCAATACCCTCAAGAAGGCCCCGCCCAAGGACAAGGCTACGTGGGGTTATTCGACGTATATGTTAAACAAGTACGCTGTCATGGCAACCGACCCAGCCTTGGTCGAGTACATTGAGAGATTGGCTAGACCCATCTCGGAGGCCGCCAAGACCAGTCAGTCGTATCGTATCGGACTAGGGGTCACTTACTAATTTTACAGCTGGCGAAGATATTTCTGTCGAGAATACTGTCAGGGCGGGTGCGACCGCAGCCGAAAACAAAACGGAAATCCCCGAAGTGATGGCGAGTAATTTGCTCGAGGAGATCAAAGTACTTACACACGTTGGAAAGGAGCGGAGAGAGGCCTTCGAGATCGCGCTTACCTTGAAACTGCAGGAGGAATTCGACAACCCGGCTCCCATGTCGACGTCAGCAAACGGGCTAACACTTCCCGACTACTGCAAGCACCTCAAGAGTGCTGAGCATCTATACGTGGCTGATGGAGCAACTCGGCTCGGTCGATGGGCAGCTTTGTACGGCTGTCGAAAAGAGCTGGAGACGCATAACGGCAGCGAAGCCATGGGCGGCACGGTATTGAGTTGGGATCAATTGACGAAGATGGCGAGCACAATGGTCGACTGGGTGCACGCGTACGATGTCGACGAGCACGCTGTCCTTGAGCTTGCTCTTGAACATTGCAGAGAGAGCAAAGCCTTGCCGTCACACTGTCCGAAGAGCCTCATCGATGACGCCACAGCCAGGAAACTAGCGAAGCCGGCGACCGACACCTTTGCCACCTCTTCGTCAACCCGCTCAACAGCCCGTTCGAAATCTCGCAAACTGACATCCAAGACCGGGCCACAACCTCGTACAATTGAAGCGCACAAATTGACTCGATCGGTGGGCACATCATCCGGGGCAAGCGAGAATGGACGTGAAGGGGCAGACATGTGGTCAGAGGTCGCAGGAACTCTGACTCCGAAACAAAAAGCGACCGTCAGAACATTCTTCGATAGCTTTGGACAGAATAATCCCTACTCCGATCCCTCCGATACTCGATTCGGTGGAGGACAAGAGGTGAGCGTTGGGACCTGAAATTGTGGCTAAGTCATATTTGTAGACTAAGTTGGCATGGCATGCATGCACAAACTGGGCGCAGTGATTCCACCCAGGACCTCTCCTGTTGAGCTACCTGATAGGCGAGCTCGGGACTACGTATCTATCTTTTCGATCACCCAGATCCATAGCTGCAGCGGCTGTTCTTCTCTATCCTCCTTGGGCTTCTCTCTTCTCAGCTGTTCACTGACCTGTGCCAGTGTGCCGCCTTGCAGTCTACATGATACCTTGTACTCCAGGGAGCTGTTTGTCCAAACGGCCGCGGCGTCCCTCAGTGCACCAGGTGGATTCGTGAAACTTTGCGAGAACACAGGATGTATCGAAGATGGCTTAAAACCGGACAACATTGGTAATGTGAAGTTGATGGCGTGTGCTGGGCTTTCTGCGACCAGGTCTGCGACCAAAAGAGAGGCGAAGGACTTCTGGAGCGACGCTGGTGCCAGAGGTAGATCGTAGGTGGTCTCGACGATCTCGATCTTTCCGCCTGGCTCCAGTATCCGGCAGCATTCTTCCAGTAAAGACGGCCATTGATGCTCTGAGACGCCTAGCCCGATAAATCGAAGGTGAATGTATCCAAAGTAATAATCTTTGAAGGGTAGCGGTTCCAGGCTGACTGTCAACTGACGAAGTCGAGATCGCTCACAAGTCTGATTGTATCCACGACACATTGCCGATCTTCCACTTTCTTCTCAAGATCCCAAGGTCAAGCTGACAAGGTACTCTATCCAATCCTACAAATCTCGTTTCCGGCCACACCTGCGATTGAGCGATGGGCCATAGGCCAAGGCCTGTTCCTATCTATGTAACGTCAGCCTGACGCAAGGGTGGTAGCTTACATCTAGTACCCTCTTCGGAGGCTTCTCTAGTTGAGCAAAAGTATGCGAACCGATCAGGTCGTGCATTGTCTCTTGCAAACGAGCCTCACTGACAGTCAACAGCGAACACAGGTCTAAAAGACTCACGTGTCCAGCACTTGTCTTTCATATCCTACTTTGTATATCGCCTCTCCCCAAGTCTTCTTTCCCGTTGAAGTTATACGCTCTCGATGTACTGGCGGGTCTCCTGTTCTTGGCTGCTCGGCGCTACTCCGCACTTGGGTCGGGCGGACTGGACTGTAATCAAATATCGATGGACCGGTGCTTGCGGTGACTGTTGGAGGAGTAAAGGTATCCCCGTAATCATGGCGTCGCCTGGTATTCGCAGCCAAAGTTTTGATCCTATCCCGAAATGGCGTAATGTGAGTGACTGCTCGTCGAGATTGAGCAGAGCTCTCCGCTGCCATAGCCATCATGAGGTCGTCGTGCCACCCTTGCTGAGTGCCAGAAAGATCGGAGTCGGAGGATTGACGACTGACATATCCAGAATCATGAGCGCCGGTGAGCTCGGATAGCATGATGAAACCGGGGTCAGAGTCAACTTCACAAAATGATCAATCGGAGAAGGGGAAAATAGGGTCATTGTCCGCCCCTCGTACACACAACAACGCCTTACACACACGGTGTCCGGTTCCGAGAAGCTTGAACCTTCCCTTCTTTCCTATCACTTCTGATACTTTGGATTGTCTACATAACCATGCGATGCGATACAATACACAACAACAAGACAAAGGCTATAGACGGGATATACTTATCCCGTCCAACAATGACGTTGATTTTCGGATTTGACCGTGATTAACCCTGACGAGTGCCCCACCTGTATCCTCTGTTCCCATGCCCAATACTCACCCCTTGCTCATCGAGTCAGTCAGTCACTGGAAAATTACAGTCATGCATGAGCAGATCGACCCGTTCTCACCTCATCGCTCTAATCGAAGCTCATCTGGCTCTCTGTACCACTATACCATCTAATTACTGTACTGCGACGACTGGGAAACTTGTAATGCCAACATCATGATATCAAATACACAGACACCACTGCCTACAGCGCAGATCGCGGTGTTGATGATCACTCGTCTGGCGGAACCCAGTAAGCTGAACCCAGGACAACGCGATGACAGCTGACGGTCCAGTCTCATATACAGGCATGCGCTTCCGATTGGACTTGTCGCCAGACTAATGCGTAGTGATATTCCCGTTCATAAATCAGATGGTAGAGGAATTGGGCGTGACGGATAATCCAGATCGAGTTGGCTTCTACTCAGGACTGATAGTAGGTCATGAGCTAAATCGCTGAGTCTATGTTGACTCTCGCAGGAAGCCGTGTTCTCGTTCGTCCAATTCTTCACGGTGTACCATTGGGCGAAGCTCTCGGAGTGAGTGAGAACGTCCAAATCACCGGAGTTTAGCTAAACATGTTAGCAAGATTGGGCGGAAGCCTGTCATCTTCATTGGACTCACCGGAGTCGCTATATCAGGGTCGCTCTTGTCAGTCCTCACTCGCACTCATATGCATGACTGGCTAACGACCTGCAGTGGCCTTTCCAAAACGTTCTGGTTCATGATAGTGGTCCGGTGTCTGAGCGGAGCTCTCAACGGCAACGTCGCGGTAATCAAGGCTGCCATTGGCGATATCACGGACGAGACCAACTCGACCGATGCTTTCGCCCTATATGGGCTGACTTGGACGGTCGGAGCTATTGTAGGGTATGTGAGAAATTCCAACAAGTCAGCTGCTGATTTCAGCAATGCCATGGGCGGGTACCTTTCACATCCCTATGAACAGCTTCCATCTCTGTTTGGCAGTGTCGAACTGTTCAAGACATATCCCTACCTCCTGCCCTGTCTAGTCGCCGCGGGAATGACGCTTTTGGGCATTGTCTTTTGCCATATATACTATACCGAATCCTTACCTACACCGTCGAGCTACAGACGAACCTCCAAATCCCTATCTCTTCGAGACATTAGACATCGCCGGTCCTCCTCGGTGATATCCGATGCTGATACTCTGGTGGACCAATCGACCGAGAGCTTACTGGCGAAGTCGCCAAATAGCCCCGACACCTTGATAATGCCTGGTGAAAGCGAGGAGTGGGGCTTTTGGGATCTCATGGCATACAAACCGGTGCAGATTCTGTCCACGACCATGTTCATGAATTCGTAAGTCAGTCACATACGAAGAGCCAAGCAGGACTGATGGCAGGTTCGTTGGCGGAGCATGGGCGGCTGGCTCTTTGCTGTTCTTCTTCGACAAGCGCAACGGATTATCAATGTCACCGTCTGCTATCGGTACCGCTTCCGCGTTGAACGGTCTGTGGACAGTTGTGGCTCAATTGACGATGCTCAACCGTATACGTCGCTGGTTAGGGATATCGCGAGCGTACAAGACCCTCACTTTTGGCTGGATTATTGTTTGGCTCCTCCTTCCGAATTTGAGGACTCTAATGGAGATGACGGAAACGCCGTTACCACGAGATCACCCTCACGACCCTCTGCTCTATCCACCAGTCAGAGGCTGGATCACTTCTATTGGCGTCAATCTAATGCTCTCATTCGTCACCATTGTGGGCCTATCAAACAGTCTGTTGATGGTGCTCATCAACTTTTCCAGTCCCGACAAATCAGCACTGGGCGCAGTCAATGGGATATCGACCGCCGTAGGAGTAAGTGTAGACCGAGATAACGCTGATCGACAGTGTATGGCTAGAGTCTTGGGGCCTTCGAGCATAGGTGCCCTCTTCGCAATCTCGATGGACGGCAAGGTGCTGGACGGCAGATTGTGGTGGATATTCATGGTTGTCATGTCGACGGCGAATTTTGGGACTTGTCTGTTTGTCTCGCCTGATAGAGATCCACGAAGCTCGCCGGAAGACGACGCCGAGGAAGGTATGAGATAGGAAGATAGCAGTCCGTTGCATACGTCGTTCATGATACAAACTCAACTGTTCTGCCCCTGCCTCGGGTCGTAGAATCTGCGGAGCCTCTGGTCATCAATGGCCTTGTTCGTCTGCCGGGTGTTGTTGTTCTCCGCGACGTGCCGCTTTTAGTGGAACCGCGGGTTGGGGACCCTCCGGCCAGGAAAGACCCTAATCTCGCGACTATCGTCAGCCTCCTATCAACCTCTGGAAGCGTACAGCTGCTTTTAAAACCAGAGCCCCTGGTAGGTGGACTCGAGGGTAAATCTGACACGGATCAGCGATTATTGGAGGGCAAAAGACTCACTTGGCTGCTCGCCAAACACACCTGAAGTAGATGAATCCGACTCAGAGCTCCTTGAGGAGTCCGACCGAGAGGGCTCTGAGCTTGACGTCGCCTCTGCTCAGTCAGTTAATGTCGTGCGAGGTACGCGGTCTGGACACTCACCCGCTCCATGCTGCCAGGGTAGGTTTTCGAGAGTGCTGTATAGACTAGTGCCAAGATATTTTGTCGTCCCTTCTTTGTCCCAAGTATTCACGGTTTTTCTCAGTTTCCGCGCAATTGTCTTATTCACCTCGATTTGATGTCCCGTGCTTTGCGCCAAATCGGTGAGAATCTCTACGATGCGTGATACCTTCGCATGGGTTCGGTGAGCCTCATTCAGAGCCGTTCCAGCCTTGACCAGTACACGGACATATTCGTTGTCGCTCTCAAAGCCATGTTCCATCACTGTTCTCTGTCAGCAACGCGACAATACGCGACACTTGACTGCGCTCACTCGGAGGGAATGCCTCCAAAGAGGCTGCTATCCAATTTCCAGTGTACCTATTCTGTGTGTCACCGTCGGTCTCATTGAACTGGTTCAGATATTGCTGGTACTCTGACTCAGGGAGGCTGACTCGAGGATTGACCGAGTCTGTTATCAGCTTATGCTCAGGGCTCAGGATGGCGACATACCATCCCGCTGCTGATCGTCCCCCAGAGAATGAACGTTCGATCTCATCGGGTAGAAGTCCCTCTTGCAAGCTTCTGGATCATGGACGGGAAGTCCTATACTTTGAAGAGCCTCGTCCGCGAACGTCATCTGATCCTCTACGCTCACGTTCGCGGCTTCCTTCAAGGCGAGCCCATGCGCGGTGTATCTCACGACGTTCCTCCAGTCCTTAGTGATGTTGGACTCTGGCGTAGTGATTTTGCTTTTACAATCCTTGACTACGGCCATCAGAATCATTCACCGAAGTTTAGACTCACCATATTCTTTGAGGTTTGTCCTCCACTTATCACCAGCCTCGCACTCTGACTGAGTATCGGTTTGCCTGAATGATTCAAATCGATCTTTGCCATAACTTGCCGCGTGTTTCCGATTGAAAGCGAACCCGCCGTACGGCACATACGATGGACGCCGATCAGACTGGTTCGATCCTCGACCTGTGCCATTCCCACGGCTTTCGCAAAGTCCATTATGGTCATTCTGATGATCAGTAATTGCCGATTGTCCATGGGAAACGGGTGGAAAAGATCGACGCTTCGCCCAGCAGCGAAACACCACTTACTGCGGGAGGTTGCGACGGGTATTGCGACGGAGAGCAGGTGATATTGGCCCCAAACACATCACCTGATGTCTGATCGTTGATGTTGACTGATGTGCTATCTGGTGTCAGATGGAATGCTCAAGGTGAGACTTACTCGAACCCTTCTTCGATGTCCACCATTGGATGTGAGAACCCGCGTTGACCACATGTCCCACCTCCGTCTGTCCGGTTCCGGGAACGATACATGTAATGCCATTTGCCAGAACTAAGGCGCCTCCAGTCTTTGAAACAGCATCGGCCCACGTAGAGAGATCAAAATTCCCAGTGGCTGCCGCCGAAGTAGCAAGGGATTCACCGAATTTCATCTGAAGCCTCGTCTCTGGATTGGGATGATGTAGTGGTGCGGGATTGGTGAGCGTTGCGAGAAACACCAATTGACTACCAATCAGGGGCTTGAGCGTGTCTGGGACTGGCAATGATGGTTCTCACAACCTGCGGGAATGTCGGCTTGTCTTGATGGCAGAACCCTAGGGGATGAGTAGCAGTGAATGGTAGTGATGTGGTGATAAGCGATTGTGGTAGGGACCGATGCCGGAGTGGGAAATGTCAGAGATAGTGAGGGGGGTGACGAACGGGAGTACTGTAGTTATCGGGAAGCAAGCGTGTACTGGAGATATGTTGAGCGGATGTGATGACACGAAGTGAGCTGAAGTGAGGATTTGTCAGTGTTGTGAAAATAGGGTAAAGTGAAGGTGATGGTTGTCCGCAATATCCTTATATACGGCACACCAGACGATCAAAGGAGGACATAGGGGATATCAGAACAGCGTACGATCCCTGCAGGAGACATCCCCTCCATTCACTTCCTTTCAGCCCTGAGACACGGAGCACAGTATCTGTCAACGCTGATACATGTAAGACAAGACTATGATTGGATGGAAAGGAGATGATGTGAGGAAGGCGAAGTAGGCTTCTAGTCTTGCGTGAGTTTCAGCTCCTTTATAGCCTGCTCCAGAGAAGGAGGCTCGTGATGAATGGAACGCTTGGGAGCACCTCCATGGCCCGTTTCAGCGGCTTTGGCCTCTCGGGCTTCTCGCTCTGCTCGACGCTTTTTGATGTCGGAGAACTGCGGAGGCGGAACACCGAAGAACACCCATGGCTGAGAGTTAGCGCAGTCTCACCGCCGAAGGTTCGGGCTTACTGGTGTACAGGCGGCGACGGCTCGACGGGCCTTGACGGACAAAGCCTGGATACCGATTTGGAAGGCAGCTGTAAATTTAGTATATGAGGTCGTCATGCAACGTACCATTGGTCCAGCCGAAACCTTCCTTGGGTACATATCGGAAGTCGGTTCCTTGATTTCCGCTGACATCAGCATGAGCCGCTGGCTATTGACTCACTATTCCGCATCTACCAAATGGCTGAGCTCGACAGCATCAAATTTCTCGGGAACGATACCGTTGAAGTCGACAAAGGACAGGATCATCATATAGACCCATCGATAGGCCAATCGTGCAGAGTCTTCGTGATACAGATATCGGTCCAGCCCAATCCAAGCGAGGATTTGGTGAGGTGGCCATGCTGTATGTAAGCTACAGAGTACACAGCAAGAAAGGTACACTCACCGAAAGGGTAATCCCATTGTCGATTAGGGCGATCGAGCGAGATGATACCTCGAGACTCCTCAGTACCTGAAACAAGTCCACCTGCCACTTCGAACTTGGGCAAAGCTTTATTGACCAGGATCCTGGCCTGGTTCTCGGACGCCAAGCCAGCCCACAATGGCCAAAGGGTTGTGACGGATTCGTATCGAGCCTGTTTCCCGGCCTTTGTATCGTAGTCAAAGTACATTCCGACACCCTCGTTCCAACATAGCTCATCGACGGTAGCCTTTCGCTTGGCAGCACGCTCTCGCCACTCGGCAACAGTCTGCTTGCGGGACGTCGAAAGCTCTCGGGGACCATCGAATGCTTCCTGGGTGATGGGCCAAGGTGATAGAGGGAACTCGTCGTCCATCTCGAGGTCTTCTCCTCCAAACGTTGTTTCGATTGCAGACATGATGTCGATCTCGTATTTGTAGAGAAGGGAATTGAGATCGATGGTGGCGAGATCGGCACACTTCTTTTCCAGTCGGTACGAGGTGTCGTGACCAGACTCTCGGACTCCTCTGTCGTGTAGGAAGTACTCATCGAGTTCTGGCTCCGGAATGGACCCATCGTTGTAACCGTCAATGTAATCGATGACGGATATTCCCAATTTGTCCGCATAAGGCTGAAGCATGTGAGTGAAATGACTGGCTTCGGTCTCCGGTGGGATACCTCGACCAGCAGGACGGTATCGGGAAAGCCCAGTCTTGATGTCCAAAGCGGGCGAGACCATCCAGTACATGTGGTATTCCTTGATCGCCGCTCGGATAACGTCTTTTAGCCATCCTTTATGCTCCTCTTGCTGCTTAGGTCCAAGCTGGTTGAAGTACTGGAGAGCCAGATCAGTCAAGAAAGGTGGCTGAGAACGAGCGAGGTACTAGAGAGGTAAGCCCGATGCGATCATATGCTGTGGTTTACTCACGTATGATCGATTACCGTTGAGAACCTTGTTGTAATGTTTGATCTCGAACATGCAATGAGCCACAATGCTCTTGACCATGTCCATCTTGCCGTCAATCAAGAGACCGAGTGCCATAAAGTACTTTTTATTAGCATCTAGCACATATGAGGAGACGAAAGTGACTAGACTTACACTATCCCATCCATATTTCTCGTTGAAACGAGCTCCAGGAACGATGAAGGGCAAAGCTTCAAGTTTGCCGTCCTTCTCCTCCATTGCAAGAGCAAGAATTCCGGGTTTATCGTTCAGACTCATGACAAAGGCCGGATCGTCACAGTTAGGTGGGAGGACCTGTACGTCGAGCTTGAGGTCAGGCTTGGCCCTTCCACTGATTGTCAGCTGGTATTCCAGTCCCAGGACTCACATCTCGCGGTAGTGTTCAGCCATGGCGTCAAGACCGTGAGGAATGTAGATGATGGCGCCTTTGCTTCGACTTCGATTCTTGGGGTCTGCACAGATGACTTCTAGACCTTCGGGGTCGATTCGCCTGGTCAAGTGATTCCAAAATGAGTTCTTGATCATACGGGATAATCGATCCACCGGGTTCTCGGCCAGCCTAGCCTCATCGAGAATGATTTTCTTCCTTCCATAATCGCGGGCGAGGGCAAGCTCCTGTAAAAGATTCGACATCATGTAGTTTCCCTATTCAGTCAGGACGTACTACGAGCGTGATCTGATACAAGAGGCTGAGAACTCACCCTGATATCAAATGTCTTGTGCGCGTTGGAACTGGCCGTGCCCAAGGCCATGAGCTTTGGGCCAGAGTCGTAAATGGATATCTGAAAGCTGATATCAGCTCTACTCATGCTCCGGGCTCACTTGTCATCGGTATCCTCCTGCAGCAATACCAGTCGCAAGGTATCTTCGACATCGATCAGGAATCGTCGTGGAGCAGATGGGGTGACCTCGTCTATTGTCAACTCAATGCACTCCCTCATGACTCACCATGTGATAGTCGCCTGTTTCTAGAGACCTGTTCACCGTTCATCTCGAGCGGTCGACGAGTATGATGCCCCATGACACCATTCTATCATCAGCTAACGTCACTTCAGGCGACTTACAGCACTATAGGTCCTAGCGCGCGTGTGAACATGACTTCCTCCGTAGTAATCCTCTGCATCGGCGTGGACGGAAGGTAAAGGAGTCTTCGCGCCACCTTGGGTACCAGATGGTACGGATGGCGCAGGTGGCGAGATGACTGCGCTATCTTCGGCTGGGGGAGTGGTAGCGGGAGAGGTGGGAAGAGAGGGGGCTACCTCATGGTCGAGATAGAGCAAGTTGTTGGGAAGGTTGATCTGATTATCAGAGGAGACAACGACAATGTGGAAGGATCACATACTTTGGGCTTATTCGTGCGCGACATGCTGAGCTCGGGGAACAAGCTGCTTGAGCTTGACTGTAAAAGTAGAGCGAGAGGACGCTAATTGAAAGGCAGGACTAGACGATAAGTGCGTTGTTTGAGCGTTGTATGCAGTATGCGATAGAGTATTATGATGCAGCGAACGGATCGAAGTACAATGGAGAGAGTGTGATGTATAGTGATGGGCAGATACAGAGAAGAGATAGAAGAAAAGGTGTCGGATGGATCAGGGTGTGGGGGCTTAAATACTTACGCGGGTGGAATTTGTTTGGCGTTGTATATGTTTGCTTGGTATCGAAATATCAATTAACGAGTTTCATGTAGATATATGTATGGGACAACGAACGAAAGAATGGGGATGGTGCGATCGCCAATACTCGATCACTATTTGAGAGCGGATGATAGTTGTTGACTGACAGATGTGAACCGAGTATAATCCTGACAATAAGTTTGGCTGGGCGGTCAACCCAAAACATGCTTTGTCCTCTCTTATCACCCCCTATGCTTCCTTCCATTCATCGCAAAAACATCCGTTGTCCTCCACTCCTAAAGCCACAGCGTCGATACCGTAGCAATGCACAACATGCCTACTTCGCACCATGGTGCCGGCCCCCTGCACCCTTGCTCCCGCTCATCACCGCCCATGGCAGCCGTGCTGGCCGGGTCGCAGGTGGTCCTTTGTCTCTGATCGAGACATACACCACATACGCCGTGTACTTTTTGTCTCGAAGGACATGCATGTTGTTTGCTGCTCATCGTCCACTCCATTACTGCAGTCTTACTAGCAAGGCGTGTTTGATCACTGGATGCGACGCGTGAGGGTGATGTACGTCATGGACCGCACACTTGACTTCTATCTCCTCTGAATTTCAACACATGCAACATGCCGCTGGCGAATCCATATTGGTAAGTGGAGCTATCCTCCAAAGGCTCCAGCGTTGTTGGGACCCAAGGGCTCATGACAAGGGAGATCATTGAACCATATCTCGTTCATCTCGGCCTATACACTGTTCCAGATCCGAGTACGTCAAGCTTGTCGCTCTCTCTATGCTCATGACCAGCTTATGGGAGATGGGCCCTGCCATCACACCCGCCTCATAGAGGCCTGCTGGAGGATCCAAGCATCAAGCACCGCTACCGTCGAGTCTTTCTCAGACCGCAGAGCTCTTTCGCAACTTTGCAGGAATACTATGATTCAACTGAAATCACACACGCTGAAGACGTCGACCTGACGGCTGAGGAGCTGGACGTAGGTGTCAAGCAGGGAGGAAGATGGGTCTTCTATATTGTGTTTGAGATGCAGGATGCGCCATCGGAGGGCTGGGCTGAGGACGGAAGAGGTCGAGGGCGCGACCTGATGATGGTTCATGGTAAGTCCCGACTCTCAGCATTGATTGATGTAAGGTCTCAGCGACTATGGACTCCGGTATGCTCCTCATATCACTCACTTTCTCAAAGCTGGCTTTCGTGTCATTGTTCCCGACCTTCCCTCGGTGAGTGGGTCCAAGCATCCCGAACTGACGATAGTACGGCCGCTCCACAGGGTAAGCCTCAGCTTGCGGAATATTCTGACTATAGCATAAACTCCTACCTTCCATCGCTACTTTTGCTGCCCGCAGCGATCCATGCGGTGCTCACCGACGTAGTTCAAGTGGACCTCGTCAACGGACGAGACCAGCGAAGGGTCTTCTTAAGTGGAGCGTGAGTCACCATACCTGTAACCCCACTGACATCAGCTCCATGGGCGGGTGGACTGTACTTTACTACATCCTCAAATACCCTCCCACGGCGTCGACTATCAAGATAGCTGCAGAGGGAAAAGAGACGGACGCCAAACCTCCTAAGCACGGCCAAGGTTATCTATCGAGGGAAAGATCACGCGAGGATGAAAAGGACAGGGTCCAAGTTGCTGGGGCGTTCGTGATGTGTCCTATGGTTGAAGGTATGCACTTGCACAACGTATCGCGCTAATGGTAGCCTCCAAGCAGTCACGCCCGTCTGTCGTGACTGAGTATATTGGCCGTGGAATCAAGTTCTTTGCTGGCAGCCTTCCCTTTGCCAAGGCTGTCCGAGGCAACGTATCTGATGATCCACGAGTAGAAGAAGACTTTTACGCCGATCGTGAGTCGTACTTAGGCACTGTAGCTGATCGCAGCGCTCTGCTACCATGGCCTGTTGCGAATCAGTACCGGATTGTCACTGCTCGAAGGCATGATCGAGTTGCAGAAGAGAGCCGAAGAGATCAATATACGTACGCCCGCTCAAGAAGCCCGCTAATGATAGCCATTCGACTGATTCATGGTACCTCTGATCGTGCTACATCACCTCATGCTACCTTGAAGCTGTACGAGAGGTTACCCAACGAGGACAAGGAGATTGAGCTGTATGAGGGGTATGAGCATGGTGAGTGATTGACGATTGTCATATGATATCAGCTGATGCCAGTCATGATGAAGGTTGGGATTGATGCAGCTGATGATGAGAAACGACAAAGAGTGTTGGCTGATTTCCGAGGATGGTTGATACAGCGATGTTGATATAGAGTAAGAGTAGTAGAGTAGAGTAATGCAAGACGCCACAATGCGGAAATACAAGATAATGCCGTACTACACGCGCTCGGACGCGTCCCATTTGAGTGGTGGAATAGTCAACACCTTCAATAGATAATCCAATCCATACTAAACCCTACACTACATACACCCAACCATCTACCTCACCGATCAAATCACACAAGGTCAGTACATATGACAGACTGCCATACACGCATTTTCACTGGTCGCGCAACCCAAGAATACATAAGCTGATCTAGTGCCCCCCACCTTCGCTTCTCAATCAACCTATACCACGACTTTACACGACCAACCCTTTTCATCAACAGTCTTCACACTCTTTCATCGTATATCACTACAAAAATGAGAGAGGTCATCTCTGTGAGTCGCTTCATGCACGCATTGCACGACCGCTAATGTCAGGTTCACGTTGGACAAGCTGGTGCGTAATTGTTGGAAATATCGGAATTGACGTCAGGTGTCCAAATCGGTAATGCTTGTTGGGAGCTTTACACCATTGAGCACGGTCTTAGCGTATGTCCACGGAAATTCACAACGCTGATGGGCAGCCCGATGGTCGATTGATGGATGGATCACCTGGAACAGAGGACGATGGATTCTCAACTTTCTTCTCCGAGACTGGTACCGGCAAGCACGTTCCTCGATCGCTCTACGTGAGTCCTTATAGACCTTTGTGAGGTCATCTCTGATCCCAGGTCGATCTTGAGCCCAATGTCATTGACGAGGTCCGAACCGGTACCTACCGAAGTCTCTTCCACCCCGAGACTATGATTACCGGAAAGGAAGATGCCGCCAACAACTGTGAGTAATCTTCGGACACACGTCGCTGACAGCAGACGCTCGAGGTCACTACACCATTGGTAAGGAACTGGTCGACTCTGTTCTCGAGCAGGTCCGTCGTCTCGCAGACAACTGTTCTGGTCTACAAGGATTCTTTGTTTTCCACTCATTCGGTGGAGGAACCGGTTCCGGTTTCGGTGCTCTCCTAATGGAGCGACTCTCAGCCGACTACGGCAAGAAGTCCAAGCTCGAATTCTCGGTCTACCCTGCCCCCAAAATGTCGACATCCGTTGTCGAGCCATACAACTCGGTCTTGACCACCCACACCACCCTCGAGCACTCGGACTGCTCGTTCATGGTCGACAACGAAGCGTGAGCTTCTGCTCTCAGGACGTCACTGACAACAGTATCTACGACATCTGCCGACGAAACCTTGGCATCACTTCTCCTTCCTTCACCAACCTCAACCGACTCATTGCTCAGGTCGTTTCTTCCATCACTGCCTCTCTGCGATTCGACGGGTCTTTGAACGTCGACTTGAACGAGTTCCAGACCAATTTGGTACCTTTCCCTCGAATCCATTTCCCTCTTGCTACCTACGCACCCGTCATCTCCGCCGACAAGGGTAAGATATATTCATATAATCCTGATTATCGAGGTCAGAGCTGATGATAGCCTTCCACGAGTCTAACTCTGTCTCCGAAATGACTATCGCTTGTTTCGAGAGCAACAACCAAATGGTCAAGTGCGACCCCAGACAAGGGAAATACATGGCTTGTTGTCTATTGTACCGAGGAGATGTCGTGCCCAAGGATGTCAACGCTGCTGTCAGCAACATCAAGACGAAGAGGACCATTCAATTTGTCGATTGGTGTCCTACTGGTTTCAAGGTGAGCTCGGTCACCAAACTGTCGCTAAATGTAGCTCGGTATCTGCAACGAGCCCCCCGCACTCGTCCCCGGAGGTGATCTCGCAAAGGTCTCGCGATCCCTGTGTATGCTGTCCAACACTACCTCGTAAGTCTAGCAGCATGTTCATGGTCTGATATCAGCATCGCTACCGCTTGGGCCCGTCTCGACAACAAGTTCGACTTGCTCTACTCCAAGCGAGCCTTCGTTCACTGGGTAAGTTCACGTCATCGGAGCATACAGAGTGTAGCTGATCGCATAGTACGTTGGAGAGGGTATGGAGGAGGGAGAATTCTCCGAGGCCCGAGAGGACTTGGCTGCTCTCGAGAAGGATTACGAGGAGGTCGGAATTGACTCTGTTGACGCCGAGGAGGAGGAGGGAGAGTTCTAGACGATTTCAACAGTGTTTCTTCTTTCCTCTTATCGATACGCCTTTCATGCACTTGTGAATACGATATAGCTATGTAGCAAATGTGCTATCCCTTCACTGTTCACTGGTGTGGGAATATGATAAGGCTATAGCCTAAGTTGTAGATGCGTGTTGTGTGCCACTCGACTGGTCGTCTGTGACCGACGGTTGAGTCTCTTGTCCATTCACATCGTACACTTTACTCTCTACTATATAACACCTCTTCCACGATCTGCTACTCTGCACTCCGATATCCACCTGCCTTGTAGCACAGCTCAAATTCGAGCGACAATACTCTGCATGACCTGAGCCTCGACCCATTACCATATCGACCCGATGTCGGAACGCGTTTCGTCACATGCTGACCACCTATCCCTTCCCCTCTCGCGTTCATCCTCCGCATTGCATCGCCAGGCGTCTGCATCCTCATCGCGCTCGGGATCAATCAACGGAAAGAAGAATGGGTCGACCATAGTCCCGACAACGACTACTTCATCGGGGTCCGGGTCCAAAGCTGGAAGCTTCATGTCTACCCCGCGATTGCTGTCGAGACGGAACTCGGCAAGAGAAGGCAGTCGTCCACCATCGTATCTCATCAGGAAACTGTCGGGAAAAGGCAAAGCCAAAGAGGTTGAGCCTCAGCCTGAGGAAACCCTGGGATCAGGTGCAGAGCCGGACGAGCCCATTGTGTGAGTTGTTTGGGGATGAGGTAGCTGATCCCAGTATTGAGACTCCTTCACTACATATAGATCGGGATCCAAGTACGGGCAGAAAGATGATCAATCAATATCTAGTATGTTGACGATCCCAATCGATGCTGATGATAGGTTCTGCAAGAGATAGGGTACGGGACTCATGGCCGCGTTAGGCTTGGACGCGACATGTCGTCAGAGCCGGTGGTCGAAGAAGGAGATGAAGAACTCATACCAGATACTGGCACCGGTGCATACTATGTGAGTTCATCTTGTTACTCTGGAACTGACGAAAGGCCATCAAAATTGTCGACCGCAACCCAAAACGCAAGCGGCTGGCTGGTTTTAACCGCAACAAAGGCAAGAATGATGGGGGCAAGCTTATCAACGAAGTCGAGTAAGCGATCCGCCATGATATACACTGAAAGTCTAGGATACGCAAAGAAATTGCGATCTTTAAGAAAGTCAACCATCCGAATGTGGTGAGAATGAAAGAAATCATCGACGATCCAGACTCGAGCAAGCTGTTCATGATTTTAGAGTACTGTGACGGAGGAGAGCTCAAATGGAAAGACCGGTCCGGCCATCCCTATCTCTCACTCGACGAGACTAGAAAGATATTTCGTGACACTCTGCTGGGTCTAGCATATTGTGAGCACCCGCGAATGCCGTTAAGCTGACTGTAGTACACCACCAAGGCATTATTCACCGCGACATCAAGCCTAGCAATCTCCTATTTTCTGGCAACGGAATTGTCAAGATCTCCGACTTTGGCTGCTCGCACTACTCGGAAGCGCTACGTACTGCTTCAGCACTCGTTGGCCCCGAGGGGGAAGAATATGTGGACGACATTGAATTGGCAAAGACCGCCGGCTCACCAGCTTTCTTTGCGCCCGAGATGTGCTACACTGGGTTTGAGACCGACCTATCGCCGCGAAGTTCCCGATCACCTCAGAACACACCTGGCCAGGAGCTGCCAGCTTTCACACTTCGTCCCCCATCCTTGATCAGCGAAGTAGGAGAAATGCGAGGTGGTCATTCGGATCCTGTAGGAACGTCACCAGGCGGTCGCACTTTCCCACTGGTACCGACTATAAGCAACGACTCCGGTCTATCTCGTCGTCCACAGAGTCAGCGAACGCGATCGTCCATGACGGTACAGCGACAACCCCGACACCCCATCACAAACGCTATTGATGTGTGGGCTTTGGGGGTCACTTTATACTGTTTACTGTTCGGTAAAACGCCCTTCGACGCGCCTAACGAATACCTCTTGATGCAAGTCATTCCTATCGCCAACTATGAGATCCCGCCCACGCTGGGGTCTGACAATCTGCCGACCACAAACGGCTCGCTTGCGGTACAGGACTGCCTCGATCTGCTGCGCCGGCTACTGGAGAAGGACCCTACGAGGCGGATTACCCTAGAGCAGGCCAAAGTAGGTCCACACACTCTCACGATCCGATCCATACTAATGTCAGAAACACCCGTTCACCCTAGAAGGCATTCAGGATCCTTCAGCGTGGCTCGCTAGTACCGATCCACACGCCCAAACATTTGTCACGGTCTCCAACGACGAGGTCGCTGCTGCGGTCACCAAGTCTACAAGCTTCCGAGACCGATTTCGTAAGGGCATCAAGAGCATCTCGCACAAGCTCCATATCTTCGGCGCGAGCCGAAACCGCAGTCGGAGTATCGGTGACCCCGATAGTGGCCACACGAGCGCAACTTCTGGAAAGTCATCCACCGCTACAAGTCAAACCAACTTGGCCGCCCAAAACAAGCGGGCAGGAAGTCGCGAAGTCTCTCCACTTACGAGCCCCGCCCTGGGCGGCAGCGCTCCACGTCGCTTCTCAGCCTTTGGCGCAAGACCCGAAATTCCTTCACCTCGTAGATCCAGTGTTCAACTCGCAGCGCTGCCCGCTCCAGAGATGACGTCGAGGTCAGTATCCAGTCAAAGCGCCCAGAACGGACTGCAGAAAGGCTTTGTCGTACACCGGCCTCAGACACACCTCCCCGCACCTACACTGGTGTCAGTCTCGGACTCGAGCATGAAACGTCCCGTTCCTCGCACAGCGGCTTCGACAGGTTCACTCGACCAATTACGGGCCGTCGAGACATCTCCCAAACGATCTTTACAAAGACGAGAGTCTGGCGATAGTAATGCCTCCAGCGGTCTCGGCCGCCACCTGAACAAGATTTTGTCGTTCAGTGGTCGTTCAAGATCCCGGACCCAAGTCACGTCAGACACGGATGAAACACCATACGGGGTTCGTCAACCTAGCTCGGTTGGAGCCACAAGCACAGCTGGGAGCGGCGGACGACCGAGCATCGATTCGGTTTCGACTGATCCGCATCCTAGCGTATGGTCGCACAAGATGGACGGTTATACACGTCGAGGATCGACATTGAGCGCGGACGTGTTCGAACCACCCGTCAGCGAGGAAGTCGTGGCCAATAGCAAAGAAGATGACGTCGATTGGGACGGCGAAATGTCGGATGGCGATGAGTACGCTGATCCTACCGGGGTGTCGGTTGCCCCCAACCTCGACCCGATCCCAGATATCTCGCCCATATTGATCGCCAGTCCACCTCGACACAGCTCGCCTAGAGGTCATGATCGACTGTCCCACTCAAACGCCAGTCCATCATCTTCTTGGCTGCATCGCGACCGGACTCGCAGTCCCCTCGGAGACCAGCGTCGGGGTCAGGTATCCGGCTTAGAGCACAGTGCCGATGGAGGGTTATCATACATCAGCAAACGGAGCAGGAAAGACTCGATTCTGAGTTCCACGTCGGAGACATTCATTAAGTAGCCCAGGACCGCAAGTATACCAATGCATGAGTTGTCGTCTGTTTCTTGCCGCGGCACTCATCAAGCACCATACTGGCGCATTCAGCCCGAGTTGCCTGTTCGCAACCTGACATACATAGTGAGGAGTCTATTTCTGCCCGAGGAACGAGGATATATGCATGGTAAATGAGTGTAGTCTAACGAAGTATATGAGCAGTGGATATTTACTGAACCTGGACTATTTACGCCTAGTCTCGAGCTATCGACCTACGAATACCTAGAGAAGCTACGAATCGCCTACGTACCATGTCTGGTGAATCCTACCTAAAGAACGTAACACTATTAAACCTACTAAAACACCTAATGGAAATATATATACAATGAACAATGATTGACGAGCAACTCTGTCTAGCCTAGCAGCTGCGGGATCAAGCTGCGGACGTCAGCAACGAGCTAAGCAGAGATGAAGGATCGACTTACGCGCCTAGACCTAGCCCGATGCCTAGAATGATACTACCGTACGCCACAGTCTTAATACCTCCCACGACCGCTCCGCCCCCTCGAACTCGCTGATTCGTCTTGATTACCCTACCTTTGCCCGACGATGAGCCAGAGATAGTCACACTGTCGGAGCTTTGACCTCGCTTGAGTCCACGCTGACTATCGCTGAGATCAGCGCCTCGTTCTTCTTGCGCTTCCCTAGTTTCAATAGCTCGCTTGAGCTCTTTGACGAGTTGCTTGGCTTGAGCGATCTCGGCATTTATCGTGTCTTCACTTGCTGTAGGAGCAGTCTCAGGGATCATGGCTTGATCAGTCCCAGCGGAAGCAGGCTCATCGGAATCTTGTCGTCGCACACGTTTGGGTGCAGGGACATTGGCATCAGCAACGACCGAAGGGACTGGTCGTGCTTCCCCGTCACCGGCCGCAGCCTGTGAACGTTGCGATTTTCGATATTGGACGTTGGGATCGGGGACCGAGCTGGACAAAGCCTGATGTCAGGTACGCATACAACATATGAAACCTACTTCAATCAAAGCGCCCATGCGGTACGCAGGTGCCAGGTGGGTGGCGAGATGTCGACTGACCCTGTTTCATTAGTGACGATATGGGTTGATACTCACCATTGACCAGCTAGTCGGACTGCATCGAAGTTTCGGCCCCCATTTGTCCTGGTGGTGTCGAAAGACCTCTTGACCTGCTGATGAGTTTTCAGGTCGACTGTGTGTCTTACCCATTCCATCTCTCGTGCTTCCTCCTCTTCATCCGCGCCAGGGAATGCGACTTTGAACATGGTGGTGAGAGAGATGGCGTCCGTGTCGTATCGACGCAGGATGAATGCATGGGTATGCGTGCCGGGCTGTTGTCTCAGTAAACACCTTGCGATCAGCTTCGATGACTTACGGTAGGCACCTTGACTCTGCCTACTACGATCTCCTTGCCATCGCGAACTATGGTTTGGAATTTGACATGGTGCGCATCCACAGGTACTGGTATGAGCCGATGTCAACAGAACAAAATAGGTACTTACGAGTAGCAAGGTGGATGTTGCGTTTCTCTTCTGGCAATCGAGGTCGAGCTTCGCCTGTAACACCTGTGATCGAGTACGGAGGGGGAGGAACAGTATTAGCGAACGCTGTGATGTCCTCGTCGACGGTGTTTGTATGAGCGTGAGGCATGATGTAGTTGATGTATGGGGTGTGAGTAGTATATGAAGGTGATGAAGGTGATGACCATAGACCAGAGACGCGTCTGATCAAGGCACTACAGTCTATAACGCCGAACTGTACCAAAACCCCCTTGTTAATCGTAATCCCGTCAGTGTGGCGTTCCTGTGTCTTGTTTGAACCTCCACTCTGCAAAAGATTTCAGTGCACCCTACACCGTACAACACAAAGTCATAACTATAGTATACAAATACATCACTCAATATGCCAAAGAGCAAGAGATCAAAAGTCACGACTCTATCAAAGACGCCATTGCGATCCACGAAAGCTTCCAAGTCCGCACTCGTCACAGACTTGCAGAACGAGATTGACAAGTACGACTATGTTTGGCTGTTCAGCGTTGGTGATATGAGGAATGAGGGGCTCAAGGAGGTCAGGGGACAATGGCGAGGAACAGGGCGATTTTACTTCGGAAAGGGAAAGGTCATGGCTAGAGCTCTTGGTCTAACGCCGGAGACCGAACACGCAGATCAGCTGTCCGAGCTCGCAAAGGTACTACTGTCTCTCCTGTTGAGAATCTGAATGAGACTGACAGATAGCGACTGAAAGGTCCCGTTGGTCTATTCTTGACCTCTCACCCGGTCGACGAGACTCTTGAATGGTTCCAAACTTGGTCCAAGAAGGAGTACTCCAGAATGGGCGCTAAGGCTACCAAGGATATTGTGCTAGCTGAAGGTCCGTTTCACGCCCGAAATGCACTAGTCAGACTGACATCATAGGTCCACTCTTGACACCATACGGAGATGAGGCTGGAGATCCTTTCCCCCATTCGATGGAGCCACAACTCCGCGCTCTTGGTCTACACACGACCCTCGTGAAGGGTGTCCCTTCTCTCAACACCTCACATCAGCTTTGCAAAACCGGCGAGACCCTCACCAGCGAGCAGTGTCGAATACTGAAGCTGCTGGGCGTTCAGATGGCCGTGAGTCTAAAGCGCCTTAACACATACGTGTGCTGATTCCGCAGGAGTTCCGTATAAATCTTGGTTCAAGATGGTCTAAGAAGGATGGCTTTGTGGCAGGCGACGAGATGACCAGTGACGAGGTGATGGACGAGGACTGAGTGCATATTTGTATTGTATCCCGCATGTCTGCGTACGACTATACCCGTACAATGATACTTTTGCTACAACAACATTTCGATGACTAATGACTTGTGTGTACAAACGAATCCTATTCGATCATCCTTTCTCCACCTCCACCTGCTGCCTGACCAAGATTGCCGTGACCCGAGTTGATTGACCGCGTGAGGTGATATTTCAAACCATTCGCCTGCTTGTAGACTTTTCCACAACCATCGATGGGACAAGGAAACCGTTTATCGCCTTCGGCGTCACTACCCGTGGCTTCTTCCCGCGCTGCAGCCTTCTCTGCCTTTCTTTGAGCCTTGCGCATAGCCTTTGCAGCCTGCTGCTCCGCAGTGAGGATAGCGCCGGCACGGGAAGTCTCTTGCGGGGCCATCGGTTGGAATGAGAGCAGACTCGGTGGTACACCCTGCGGCGGTGCGCTCGTGTTTTGGGAGCGAAAGGCGCCCACCCAGGGATTAGCCATGGCGCTGCCGGCGGATCCGATGGGCAAGCGAGTACTGAACTGTGGTTGCACGCCCAGCAGTGATGCGGGTGTGGGAGTAGGAGCGGGATCGTCCATTTCGATGTCCATCATTCCGGGCGGCGTTGGGACATCGCTCGGATTCGCCGCGCCCATGTGGCCCATTGACGAGCTGGAATGGTTTGGAGGCGTGGGACGGCCGACAGCCGTGTGAGCAGCGCTGATTGCTGCTTTCTTAACTTCTGGAGCCAGATTGGCGTGGTCCTCTTCATAGCTGGATGGTCAGATCCAGTCCCTCGTGTCAAGCTTGCTGCTCACTGTTCCAACAATTCATGCAGACCTCCAAGCTGCTTCCCACAGCAGCTGAAATCCCTGACGTAACGAGCTTCCATCTCGCGGTCACGATCCCTACCAAAGCTTGAACCCATTGCCCCGAGACTGCCAACGAAACTTCCGGGACCACCCCAGCCTTGTCCTTGGTTGTTCCAACGAGGTGGCGACATACTCATGCCTAGAGATGAGGACCCGATCGAAGATGATCCCAGTGCTGCCGCCGAGAAGTGGAAGTTCGGTCC
>Ga0308160_10001148_pt1 | contig 40038 bp, 31 predicted proteins | sample PhyFR1_FD_201036 | JGI IMG/M metagenome (GOLD analysis project Ga0308160, IMG submission 201036) | Phyllosphere microbial communities from UC Gill Tract Community Farm, Albany, California, United States - DLSLF.R1 | ecosystem: Host-associated > Plants > Phyllosphere > Unclassified | place: USA... | reverse complement strand
GCGTCCGCGACGCCGGCGTCTTCTCCGAAGTCTTCCCCTACGACATCGGCGACGACTTCGTCCGCAACTACGGCGCCTCCGGCGTCATCCTCTCGGGCAGCCACAACTCGACCCTGGAAGGCGACTCTCCGCGCGCCCCGCAAGCCGTGTTCGAACTCGGCGTTCCGGTGCTGGGCATCTGCTACGGCATGCAAACCATGGCCGCCCAGCTCGGCGGCAAGGTCGAAAACGGCAAGGTCCGCGAATTCGGCTACGCCGAAGTGCGCGCCCGCGGCCACACCAAGCTGCTGAACGGCATCAACGACTTCGTCACCGGCGAAGGCCACGGCATGCTGCGCGTCTGGATGAGCCACGGCGACAAGGTGCTGGAAATGCCGGAAGGCTTCAAGCTGATGGGCTCGACCGACAGCTGCCCGGTGGCCGCCATGGCCGACGAAGAGCGCCGTTTCTACGCGCTGCAATTCCACCCGGAAGTGACCCACACCACGCAAGGCGAAGCCATCATCGGCCGCTTCGTGCACGAGATCTGCGGTTGCAAATCCGACTGGAACATGCCGGACTACATCGGCGAAGCCGTCGAGAAGATCCGCGCCCAAGTCGGCAGCGATGAAGTCATCCTCGGCCTGTCCGGCGGCGTCGACTCCAGCGTGGCCGCCGCCCTGATCCACCGCGCCATCGGCGATCAGCTGACCTGCGTTTTTGTGGACCACGGCCTGCTGCGCAAGGACGAGGGCAAGATGGTCATGGACATGTTCTCGAAGAACCTCGGCGTGAAAGTGCTGCGCATCGATGCCGAAGACCAGTTCATGGGCCACCTGGCCGGCGTGACCGATCCCGAACAGAAGCGCAAGATCATCGGCCGCGAGTTCGTGGAAGTGTTCCAGGTGGAAGCTGGCAAGCTGACCAATGCGAAATGGCTGGCGCAGGGCACGATTTATCCGGATGTGATCGAGTCGGCTGGCAAGGGCAAGAAGGGGCAGACCATCAAGAGCCACCACAACGTGGGCGGCTTGCCGGAGACCTTGAATTTGAAGCTGCTGGAGCCGCTGCGCGAGCTGTTCAAGGACGAAGTGCGCAAGCTGGGCGTGGCGCTGGGGCTGCCGCATGACATGGTTTACCGTCACCCGTTCCCGGGGCCGGGCCTGGGTGTGCGTATCCTGGGTGAGGTGAAGAAGGAGTATGCGGACCTGTTGCGCGAGGCGGATGCGATCTTTATCGAAGAGCTTCGGAATACGCCGTTCGAGTTGCCTGCAGTTGCCGGGATTGATCCGGGCAAGGCGCCGGTGAACTGGTATGAAGCGACGTCGCAGGCGTTTGCGGTGTTCCTGCCGGTGAAGTCGGTGGGGGTGATGGGTGATGGGCGTACCTATGAATACGTGGTTGCACTGCGTGCGGTACAGACGCTGGACTTCATGACGGCGCAGTGGGCGCATCTGCCGCATTCGTTGCTGGGGAAGGTGTCCAATCGCATCATCAACGAGGTGCGTGGGTTGAATCGCGTTGTTTATGACATTTCGGGGAAGCCGCCGGCGACGATCGAGTGGGAATGATCAGTGTTAAGACTGTTCTAACTACTAAATTTTAACTGCAGAAGCCCCTAATTAGGGGCTTCTTACTTTTCAAGTCGTCCCGAAGTAGTTGCAAGTAGCACCTTCGACCATTGTAGTAATTACCTTACGAAAATTTGTATTTTGGGTGAGCCTAACGTTATGCCGATAAGGTAAAAGTGTACTACTGAGATTAATGTTGACTAAAAATTAGTGTCTTGGTACTGTTGACTAATTGCTTGAGAAGCAGCGAAAAAGGCTGTAAGGTCGAAGTTAACAGCCAGTGTGCATTGCTGATATTCAATGTGCGAGTTTATATATGTAGGTCTTGATTTCGGGCTATGTTAGGAAATACATAAAAAAAGGACAGTCCCACTTGGTTAGGAGATGAAGTGAAACTATCACCCAATGACATCCAAAAAGAGATAGAGCGAGTTCGCAGCAATAAGTATTCGCAGTTTATTAAAAAAGTTCGCTTGAAAAACGTTCGTGGTTTTGCGGATGAATTCGTCGAGTTTAAAACACCAGTAACTGCTCTCGTGGGGACAAATGGAGGAGGTAAGTCAACCATCCTTGGGGCTGCGGCGCTTGCATACACGAATATCAGACCTGGACAGTTTTTCCCGAAAGCTTTTGTGGGAGACGAAAGCATGTCGGTTTGGAGTATCGAAATTGAGCTTGTGGAAAAAACGCTTTCAGTAGATAAAACGATTAACCGTACGGCAAAATTTGCTCAGTCAAAATGGCGAAGGGACGACTTTCCTAAACGGCATGTCGAGTATGTCGAAATTCAGCGCACAGTGCCTGCTGGTGAGATGACTCGTTTTCGAAAATTTTTGGCAGGTAAGGTAGATGATTTTGAAATTATCCCGCTCGGGGCTAGTACAATAAAATATGCTACTGCGGTTTTAGATAAGAATATTGAAAATTACCGGATTGTAAAAAATAAGAAAAATTCAGATGTGCGCATGTATACTGGCTCAACTACTGACAAAGTCGGATATTCACAGTTTCACTTTGGTGCCGGAGAAGCATCGGTTATCGAAACAATTGATCGAATAGAATCTTCGCCTGATAATGCGCTTATTCTGATTGAAGAAGTTGAGAACGGATTGCATCCTGTTGCGGTTAGACTGCTCGTCCAGTACTTGCAAAATGCTGCAAAGCGAAAAAAGCTTCAAGTAATCTTCACAACGCACTCTCAAGAGGCAGTTAATGAGCTTCCGCCTGAAGCGGTTTGGGCAGCTATCAACAAAAGAACCTGGAATGGCAAGTTGAGCATTGAGAGTCTTCGAGCAATTACCGGTGAAATACAAAACTCACGTGCAGTATATGTGGAAGATGAATTTGTTAAGGAGTGGGTGGAAAATGCTTTTGGGCGTTATGGTGGTGGTTTAGCGGAGACTACTGTCGTGTTCGCTGCTGGCGGTTATCCAAACTTAGTAAAGGTAAGCCAATTTCATAACGAGAACCCACTTTTGAAGATTCCTTCAGTTGCGCTAGTTGACGGGGATATCTATGATCCAGAAGACGGTCCGGAACTACCAGATCATGCGTATTTTTTAGGAGAAGGTTATCCGGAGGCAATCGTATTTGATTATATTTTTCAAAATCGAGCAGAAATCATTTCGCTGATCCGGCAGCGATGCTTCTTGTCCCAATTCACTGAGCAGCGAATTCTTGAGGCTCTGCAGAGTACGCGGAATTCTGCGTGCGATTGCCATGTAGTGTTCACAGAACTAAGTCAGCGTCTGGATTTCGTGTCTGCTGTGTATATCCGTGCTGGCATGATTGATCTGTTTAATGAAAAAAATCCCGGGTTTTGGGCCGGAGTTATAGATTTTGTTAATGAAAAAATGGGTGAATAAGGTGCCGTGTAGCTCATTGGCACTGTTGTTCATTGCTGCTTTGCGCATAGATTAATATATCGCTAGTTGTTTTGCTTTCAGGGCAGTGAATGTGTTGTATCAGATGTAGTCCATAGATAGATTGGCAGGATGCTGACTATAACGCAATTACATGATCGTTAAAGTTGCACTAGGATGTAATGTGCCTGTCAGGCCGATTAGGATAAGTAAGATAATTAGTACCCTATGAGGCCTGCAGTAACGCGGCGATTGGATTAAGCATTCGTTCTAAGGCATTATAAATTTAATAGCTATCTTAAGATATAAACTGAAATATAAAATTAATAAAAATAAATGGAACTCCCGAAGCGGTCCCTATCTCATCAAATTGAAACTAAGTCAATCAACCAAGTGCGCGCGCTTCTCGAGCCGGATTATCTTGTTCGTTTTCAGGACGAACGCGACTATGGTATCGATCTACATATAGAGAGGTGCAACAATAGTAAGCTAACAGGAGATGTTTTTTATGCGCAAGTAAAGGGTACGGAAGAGGAGTTTGGAGATAAGGTGGTTCTTTCCGGTTTTTCAGTGCAAACCCTAAATTACGCTTGCCTATTTTCAGTTCCTTTTTTTCTTTTCTATACGTCTGTCACAAGTGCGCAAACTAAATTCGTATGGTTGCAGAAATATGTTGATTTCCATTTAAAGCGTTACCATCGTAATTTTCAAGAACAGAAGACAGTAACAATAGAATTTCCTCGTGAAAATGATTTGCAAAGCAATAAAGAGAGAATTGTTGAGATAGTACGTGAAGAGAAGCTTATAAAGAATGCACATGCATTCATGATGCCTTATCGTCGACTGCTTTATTCGTACGGGTCTATAAGAAATTCTCCGGTTGATTCGGCGAAAGTGTGCATCCATTCTATTGTAAAAATCGTCGACTCTGGAGCTCTAAGCTCATTCACAATCTTCGATAATACGTTTTTCAAGTTTGATGTAAAAGAAGCAGTTAAGCAATTCCAGTTAATCATCGATCAGAACGCTTTTACAGATAAGAATAAAGAGATTATAGATGGACTACTCGGGCCCCTAAAATTTGTAGAGCTCGCCTTGTTTAATGCTGACCACGTCGAAATTGCTGGGCAGTTCTTAACTGGACAGGTTCCTTACTGATTTTTCCTTTGAGGGTTCATTATCAAAGTTTCGAATAAGCAGCGATGGATGACCCAAGCCTGATGAGACAGATGTCGCTAGTAAATATATTTGATATCATCCAATTTTTCGAATGTAAGTATTAAAATCGCTCATGGTGCCAACTAAAGGCGCTACTTAAAATATCGGCACGTGTCAGGTGAATGGCAAATCAGTAAAGTTATCTTTGATCTCGGTCAGTTTCGTGTTGGTCATCAAACGACAAGGTTCCAGATATCGGTGGCCGTTTTTGGCTTGGCCGTACCGCCAGCAGGTACCACAGATATTCTTCACGCTAGCTGTCGACAAGAATTTTAACCGCGGCCACCGTGGCTATCTCGCCCAAACTGCGTAATGAAGATGGCATCAAAGCGGTGATATATGCGCAGTTGGGGCTGCAGTCGACGCACAACCTCGATCAGACCGCGCTTGCCTAGCGGCCGCGTGACAATTCAGGACAGGTTATTTAGGCGGGGTATTGCTCGGCCGTACCCAAATAAAAGCGCAAACGGCTGCCGCAGCCGCACTGGCAGCACACACCGCCAGCGCCGCATGAAATGGCTCCAGTAGAGCATGGCCCTGCGCAGTGAGCACCACACCCAGCATCGCCGTCGCAATCAGCCCACCGCCACGCGCCACCGCGCTGTTGAAGCCGGACGCGATCCCGGTATGGCTCTCGTCCACCGACGACAGCACTGCCGTGGTCAACGGCGCCGCCACACACGCCATGCCCAGCGCGATCACCAGCATGGCCGGCAGCACCGTCGTCGTATAACTGCCGCCTCCGATGCGCATGGCCAGCAGGAAGCCGCCTGCCACGATCAGCGCGCCGATAGATAGCGGCAGGCGCGAACCGTGTTTGGCGGCGAAGCGGCCCATGAACGGCGACCCAATCGCCAGCACGATCGGGAAGGGCAGCAGCGCTGCCCCGGCTTCCTTGGCCGAATAATCCAGCGCCTGGATCAGCACGAACGGCACCAGCAGCATCAGGGCGCCGAGCGCGCCGTACAGCAGGAAGGTCATCAGGTTCAGCCCGGAAAAGCCGCTCTCGCCGAACAGTTTCAAGGGCAGCATGGCGCGCTCGCCGGCGCGCCGCTCGATCCACAGGAAGACCAGCAGGGTCACGACGCCGGCCGCCAGCGCCGTTCCCGCCCACAAGGTCAGGTGCTTTTCGGCCGATGCCTCCGCCAGGCCCCAGGTGAGGCAAGCGAGCCCCAGGCTGGCGAGTGCAGCGCCGAGCGGGTCGAGCGGAACCCGCTTGCCGTTCGTTTTCAGCTGCACGAAGCGCCATGCCATGAAAATCGCCAGCGCCGCAATCGGCAGATTGATGTAGAAGACTGCGCGCCAGCCCACGGCGTCGATCAGCCAGCCGCCCAGCAATGGTCCGATCGCCCCGGCCCCGGCGCCGGCCGCGGCCCAGATGCCGACGGCGCGGCCACGTTTTTTGCCTTCGAAGGTCGCGCTGAGGATGGCCAGGCTGTTCGGCAGCACCAGCGCCGCACCCACGCCTTGCAGCACCCGGCCGGCGACCAGGAGCGACAGCTGCGGCGCAAGCGCGCACAGCAGCGCAGCCAGCGCGAACACGGCCATGCCGATCACGAGCATGCGCTTGCGCCCGTAGTGGTCGCCCAGCGCACCGCCCAGCAGCAACAGCGAACTTAGCGGAAGCAGGTAACCGTTGACGACCCACGACAGGTCGGCGCCGCGGCCGCCCAGGTCCTGTCCGATTGCCGACAGGCCGACGTTCACCACCGAGCCGTCGATGAAGGCCAGGCTGCTGGCCAGGATCGAAGTGCATAGCACCAGGTTCGGGTGAGCGGGCGCCTCGGCATGCGCCGGCGCGGCGTTCGCGGCGAGCGCGCGGTCGCAGTCGCTGGGCAGGACGCTCACGCTCTAGCCTCGACGAGTTGGGATATAGGCGGTGTCAGCATCACGGCATCGTGACTATCCGCCGGGTTGGCGTCTGTTCGCATGCGCACACTCGAGCCTGCTGTCGTTGCGGAGACAAGACCCGGTGTCGTCGTCAGGACAAGGCCTGGACGACGATCCAGCGACCGCGACTGGGCAGCCTGGGGGCGTGTCCTATTTAGCCGAAATCAGATCGTTGTCCGCACAAGCACTCAGCGCGACAAGGAGTCGGCCTGCGATCCTTGCTGCGATCCTTGCTGTGCCTCCTGCTGCGATCCCTGCTGCAACGCAGCCGGCCGGACCGACGCGTGCAAGGCCGATGGCCGCAGCACCGGCCCCGGCGGCACACCCGGCCGCGCCGGCGATCCGCGCCTGGAATTGAGCGCCAGGTCGCTGGGCCGGTTCAGGCCCGTGGCCACCACCGTCACGCGCAGCTCGTCGCCCAGCGTCTCGTCGAAGACCGCGCCGAACTTGATGATCGCGTCCTCGCCCGTCTGCGCGCAGATGGCGTTCATCACCTCCCTGGTCTCGCGCAGTTTCAGCGTGTCCTCGGAGGCCGTAATGTTCACCAGCACCCCGCGTGCGGCGCGCAGGTTGGCGCCATCGAGCAGCGGGCAGGCGATCGCTTCCTCGGCCGCCCTGGCGGCGCGGTCCTCGCCGGCGTGCTGGGCGGTGCCCATCATCGCCATGCCGGTCTGGCGCATCACGGTGCGCACATCCTCGAAGTCGACGTTGACCATGCCCGGCACGGCGATGATGTCGGCAATGCCGGACACCGCCTTGCTCAAGACCTCGTCGGCGGCGGCAAAGGCCTGCTTCTGGGTGACATCCTCGCCCAGCACTTCCTCCAGGCGGCTATTGAGCACGATGATAAGCGAATCGACACAGCGCGCCAGCGTCGCAATGCCTTCCTCGGCCACGCGCATGCGCCGCGGACCTTCGAATGCAAAGGGTTTCGACACCACGGCCAGCGTCAGGATGCCCAGTTCGCGCGCCACTTCGGCGATCACGGGCGCTGCCCCGGTGCCGGTGCCGCCTCCCATGCCTGCGGTGATGAACACCATGTCGGCCCCTTTCAGCGCGTCGGCGATGATGCTGCGTTCGCGGGTGGCGCTCTCGCGTCCGAGGGCCGGATCGCTGCCGGCGCCGAGGCCGCTCTCGCCAAGCTGGATGCGGTGTTCGGTCCGCGTGTTGGACAGGGCTTGCGCGTCGGTATTGGCGCAAATGAAATCGAAGGAGGGCGCTTCCGACGCTGCCATGTGATTGACCGCATTGCCGCCGGCGCCGCCGACGCCAATGACCTTGATGATTGTTGCTGGATGAGAATTTTTTGATTCGGACAAGGAAAACTCCGTATGAAGAAAGTGCAGACGGCCGCCATGTTGCGGGCGCATCTTGTATTACCTGGCATCGGCTGCTGGACATCAAGCCTTGTAGACTACTTGTTGAAATGCGCACGCGAAAGTCCGAAAACGTTTCAATCGAAACCATTTGTAAGAGCGCGTGCAACGGCGCGCATGTGCTGGCAGGACATGCAATCCGGTCGTTCCTCGTATCGTCAAAGCAAGAACTTGCCCTCGTTGCCTTCCATGCGGCGCTCCCCAACCACACTCTCATCCTTGAGGTGAACGCCGGACAACTGCCGCCGATGCGCCTCCGCCAGCAGGTAATGCAGCGTCTGCGCCGCATCTTCCACGCGCAGTCCCTCAGGCCTGACGTTCGAGATACAGTTGCGGCGTTCGTCGGTCAGCCCGACGCGTGGCGCCCAGGTCAGGTACAGGCCCATGCTGTCGGGCGAACTCAGGCCAGGCCGTTCACCGATCAGGACCAGCACGATCTTCGCCGCGAGCAGTTCGCCGACCTCGTCGCCGACGGCCACCCGGCCCTGCTGCACGATCGCGGCAGGCGCCAGCCGCCATGCCTGCGCTTCCAGACGCGCATGCAGCGCCTGCAGAAGCGGTGCTGCATGGCGCATGATGGCGAGCGCCGACAGGCCATCCGCCACGACGATGGACAGGTCGCATGCACGGTCGCTGCGCTGGGCGAGCAGCGACTGCCGCGACGCCGCATCCAGTTGCCGCCCCAGGTCGGGCCGCTGCAGATAGACGTTGCGATCCGCCGCCGCGCTGTGCAGCAGCAGCGGGCAGGGCGCAGCCGGCCAGGCCTGCGTCAGGGCAGCGCTCAGCTCCGCCGCGTCGAGCGCCTGGTGCACGGCATCGCGCGCCCGCGCATGGCCCAGCTGGAAGTCGAGCTGGGCGCGGGTAGGCTGGCTGGCGCCGCTGTGCCCAAGCCCGATGCGGGCGGCTGTAAAACGGCGCAATGTCTGCCAGGGATCCACGTCGGTCATCTCGGCTCCTTCAGGTCAGCTGCAACAGCGCACGCTGGAACGGCGCCGGCAGCGCGCGCCCGAGCGTGGGCATCGCATCGCCGGTAAAAATCCCCATCTCACGCAGCCAGGCGTGGAATTCGGGCGCCGGCAGCAGCCCGAGCGCGCGGCGCGCATACAGGGCGTCGTGGAAGGAGGTGGTCTGGTAGTTGAGCATGATGTCGTCGGCGCCGGGAACGCCCATCACGAAGGTGCAGCCGGCCGTGCCGAGCATGGTCAGCAGCACGTCCATGTCGTCCTGGTCGGCTTCGGCGTGGTTGGTGTAGCAGACGTCGACGCCCATCGGCAGACCGAGCAGCTTGGCGCAGAAGTGGTCTTCCAGGCCGGCGCGGATGATCTGCTTGCCGTCGTACAGGTATTCCGGCCCGATGAAGCCGACCACGGAATTCACCAGCAGCGGGTCAAACGCGCGTGCCACCGCGTAGGCGCGCGCCTCGGCGGTCTGCTGGTCGAGGCCGTGGTTGGCGTTGGCGGACAAGGCGCTGCCCTGGCCGGTCTCGAAGTACATGAGGTTGCTGCCGAGGGTGCCGCGGCCCAGCGAGAGGGCGGCCTCGCGCGCTTCGCGCAGCAGCGCCAGGTCGATGCCGAAGGCGGCGTTGGCCGCCTGGGTGCCGGCAATCGACTGGAACACGAGGTCGACCGGTGCGCCGCGTTCGATGGCAGCGATGGTGTTGGTCACGTGGGTCAGCACGCAGGACTGGGTCGGAATCGCGTAGCGGCCGATGATCTCGTCGAGCATATTGATGAGCTTGATCACCTGCTGCACGTTGTCGGTGGCAGGATTGATGCCGATGACGGCGTCGCCAATGCCGTACATCAGGCCGTCGAACAGGCTCGCCGCGATGCCAGATGCGTCGTCCAGCGGGTGGTTCGGCTGCAGCCGGGTCGACAGGGTGCCGGGCAGGCCGATCGTGTTGCGAAAGCGCGTGACGACGCGGCACTTGCGGGCGACCAGCACCAGGTCCTGGATGCGCATGATCTTCGAGACGGCGGCCGCCATCTCCGGCGTGATGCCCGGGGCGACCTGCGCCAGCCGCGCTTCGTCGGCCTCGTCGCCGAGCAGCCAGTCGCGAAAGTCGCCGACGGTCAGGTGGCGGATCTGCGCAAAGGCGGCGGCGTCCACACTGTCTAAGATCAGGCGCGTCACCTCGTCCGTTTCATACGGCACCACCGCCTCGTTCAGGAAGGTCGTGAGCGGCAGTTCAGCCAGGGCCATTTGCGCCGCCACGCGCTCTTCTCCGCTGCCTGCCGCCACGCCGGCCAGGTAGTCGCCGGAGCGCGCGGGCGAGGCCTTGGCCAGCAGCTCGCGCAGGTCGGCGAAGGCATAGGTCCGGCTACCGACAAGGTGGGTGATCCGACTCATGGCGCGCTCCGCTGTGCTGGCACAAAAAAGCTGGGATCGTCGTGCCGCATTCCCTCGGCAGGACGACTTATCCTGCCACATTTTCGTCCCGGGTGAACAGTGCCTTGCGCCGGGCCGGCTGTTGTTCTTCGTGTCCCGGCCTCGCACGCCCTCGAAAATTCGCCTTGCAAGGTCAATACTTTACCCTATAGTGAAGTAATGCAAACGGACCGGCTGGATACCATCTACCGTGCGCTGGGCGACCCCTCCCGGCGCGCAATGCTGCAGCGGCTGGCGCATGCGCAGTCGCTCACGGTGAGCGAGCTGGCGGCGCCCTTGCCGCTGGCGATGCCGACCGTGCTCAAGCACCTGGACGTGCTGGAGCGCGCCGCGCTGGTGTCCCGCCACAAGACCGGCCGCACGGTTAGCGTGACCTTGCAGCCGGCCGCGCTGGCCGAGGCGATGACCTGGCTGCAGCGCACCGAAACATTCTGGACGAGCCGCCTCGACCGGCTTGCCGTTGTCGTCGCACCCGCGCGGCCGTCCGGGCCGCCCGGTTCAACTACATCCGAGGAGGAACCGCCATGACCAGTTTGCGCATCGTTCGCGTCATCGAGGCGCCACCCGCGGCCGTCTTCGCCGCCTTCGTCGAACCCGACAAGATCGCCCTGTGGTGGGGCCCCGACGACGGGCCCGTCACGCTCGCGGAAGTCGACGCCCGTCCCGGCGGCCGCTTCCATGTGCGATTTCGCATGCTGGACGGCAGCGAGCACGGCTGCTTCGGCAACTTCGAGGTGTTCGAGCCGCCGCACCGCCTGGCCATGAGCTGGTCGTGGGAGGGCGAGGACACACCGGCATCCTACGTGCAGGCCAGCTTCGCGCCGGCCGGCGACGCGCACACCGAGCTTACCTTCGTGCATGCGCAACTGCGCGACGAGGCCACACGCGCCAGCCACGAACACGGCTGGAACGGCGCGCTCGACAAGCTGCAGCGCAAGGCAGGGAGGCTGGCATGATCACGGTCACCGCGATGAAATGGGCGCCGCCCTTTGCCGCCGGCCAGGTGCGCGACCACCGCGTGCGCTGGATACTCAACGAAGTGGGCTGGCCCTACGAGATCAAGCTGGTCGATGCGCCCACCATGAAATCCAGCGGCTACAACCGCGAGCTGCAGCCCTTCGGCCAGCTGCCGGTGCTGGAGGAAGAGGGCCGGCCGCCGGTCTTCGAGAGCGGCGCCATCGTGCTCGACGTCGCCATGCGCGCCGGCCGTTGCATCGCTCCCGAAGGCACGCCCGAGCGCGCAGCTGCGCTGCAGTGGGTGATTGCCGGCCTGAACTCGATCGAGCCCGTGCTGTTCAACGTGTCCGAGGTCGAGTACTTCATGGACGACGAGGAGGCCAGGCGCGCCAGGCGTCCGCTCGTCGTGCGGCTGGCGAAGGAGCGGCTGGCGATGCTCGACAGCGCGCGCGCCGGGCGCGACTGGTTCGTGGGCGATGGCTTCACGGTCGCCGACCTGATGCTCGCTTCCATTCTCAAGATTGCCGACCGGCTGGCGCTGCTCGACGAACTGCCGGACCTGGCGGCGTGGCAGCGGACCATCCTGGCCCGCCCCGCACATGTGCGGGCCGAGCAAGACCAGCGGGCCGATATTGCCCGCCATACGCTGGACGACATGCGCTACGACGCGCTGCCACGCAAGGCTGCACCATGAGCGAACAACCCAGGATCGAGAGGCGCCCCGAGCAGCCCTACGTCGGGACGCGGACGGTTATCGCCATGCGCGATTTCGGCCGGGTAATTCCCGCACTGGAAGCGACGGTGTCGCGTTGGCTGGAAGATCATCATGTACGTCCGTCGGGCCATTCATTCCTGCGCTACCACGTCATCGACATGCCGGAGCGAATGGACGTGGAGCTCGGCATCCCGACTGACGGTGTGCATGCAGCGACAGGCGAAGTGGCAAGCCAGCGGCTGCCGGCCGTTATGCGGTGTTGGCGTACATGGGGGGGAGAACGGCGTGCAGGCCACCCGCGCCTTGCTCGACTGGGTCGCCGCGCAGGGGGAGCAGCCCATCGCCCACGCATCGGCGCAGGGAGAAGTCTTCGGGGCCCGGTACGAAACCTTCCTGATCGATGACAGGACCGAGCCGGACCGGCACCGTTGGATGATCGAACTCGCCATCCAGCTACGTAGCTGATATCGACCCGTTGCAAGAAAAGGAAGCCGATATGACGATCGACAACGCATTGGCCAGCATGGCCGTGAAGGACCTCGACAAGTCCGCCGCATGGTATGCCGAACTCCTGGGATCCAGAGGCCGCCGGCCCATGCCCGAAGTCGAGGAATGGATGTTCCCACGTGGCGGAGGGCTGCAGGTTTATCAGGGCGCCGAGCGCGCCGGAAACTGCTCGTTCACCCTGGTGGTCAGCGACATCGAGACCGTTGCGCGCCAGTTGGCCGCGATGGGCGTGCAGCTCGGCGACCGGACCGACGGCGAGCGCGTCAAGACGCTAATGGTGAAAGACCCGGATGGCAACAGCATTGCCATTGCCGAGGCGCTCGATCCGGCGCTGGCGCGCTAGGCGCCTGCGGCATGCCCTTGAAGACAGCATCCTCGCATGTAGCGTCCAGGTGCGTACCGGCTGAACGCCGTGCCTGTCAATCCAGACTCGATGGCGCCGACGGAATGCACTGCGTCCGGGCCTGGGCGATCGAACAAGGCCCAGGCTGCGCCTGCAGCGCCGCCTGCAGTGCGCTGGCGATCCCCTGGGTGCTGCCATCCTGCGCCCGCGGCTGCCGTCCGTTCGGCGGCAGGCCGGCCCGGACGTCGAGCGCGACTGCATTGCCGGGCGCCTGCACCAGCACGTAGTTCGTCGCACGCAGGCCAAATCCGACGATTTGCTGGAAGCCGGGCGCTGGAGAGGGAGAAAGGCTGGCCATGGCGCTGGCGAGAATGAACGGACTTGTCTATTATCAACAATCCATGGGCTTCGGCACAAGTGGGAGCGGCACTGTCCCGCCAGGCCCACGCGTGCGCCACGGTCGCGTCCCCCTGACTACCATTGAAAGCATCGAAACAACAGGAGAAAGATGATGCCGCGAGGAGCCAGCCCGAAACGCGAACGCGAAGCCAAGAAACTGGAACGCAAGTTCAAAAAGGAAAAACGCTACAAGGGACGCGAGGACGAAGTCGCTGCCCGGATCGTCAACAAGCAGCGCGCAGCCGCCGGCGAAACCAAGACGAAACACAAGCCGAAGCGCCGTACGGCATCGCGGCGCAAGAGCCGCAGCAGCCATTCGCGCACCCGGCACAGCACGGCCAAGAAGTCCTGAACTGCGCGTTGCATGAAAGCCGGCACGGTGGCAGCATTCTGCCGCCGCGCCTTCAGCAGCCTGGCGCCGAAAAGTCGGTCTCCAGAGCGCTGCGCCAGCTTCCCCCGGCGCGGCGCAGGATGCCCAGGCCCGTCGATTCCCAGCCCCAGGCCTGGACCAGCAATTCGTCGCTGCCGTCGGCATCGAGGTCGGCCTGCCCGACCAGGGTCCACCTGGTAACACCGCAAACGGCGCCGCCGTAGTGCACGCGGGTCGTCACGCTGCGGTAGCCCGTCCGGCCCTGTTCGGCAATGATCAGGTAGCCAAATACCTGCTCCATGTCGCCGTGATCCCGGCGCCGGTCAGGCACCCCCGTTTCGCCGGTGATAACGAGCACCCGTGGTGCGCCTTTGCCCACGCTCAGCGACGTGACGGCGCTGCCGGCCAGCACCGCCTTCCAGGCATGGCGCGGCACACCATGTTTCGACAGCAGCGGCTGTAGCAGGCCGCGCGCAGCGCGCAGTTCGCGCGGTCCGGCAGGGAAGGTCTTGCCACGAAAGGCATGCCGGACGGTGCTGTAGAGCTGGAACCCGTCGCGGTCGATAGGCGGATCGACCTGGACATTGCCGCCGCTGTCAATGACCGCGTCGTCGAAGGCGCCCCATCCCGCAACCCGTCCGGCGGTGTCGTGGTCATGGCGGTCAAGTGGATACAGCAAGGCGCCTTCGATGCGGACGACCTGGTCTTCATCCTGGCCAGGCAGGCGGTAGCGCACCTGTACCGGTTCAGGCGCGCTGCTGTCGGCGTGCAGCCGGGCATAGCGGCCAGCGTCGACCACAACCCATGGGAATAGTCCGTCTCCATCGCCTTCCAGCAAGAATGCCGGTTGCGCATGTGCAGTTAGCGTCTCGCCCATCAGCAAGACAGCAAATATGATCGCTCGCGTCCGTTTTCCCATTCGTCCTACGCAGTGGCCCTACGCCGGGCCCGTTCGCAGGATCGCTGATCGCCATTGTGCAGGCAATCACGCCAATCAAGCGCCGTGACGCTGGCAAGGTTCTCGTTCCATGCGCGCAACAGACCGGCAGGGAAATCCATGGTCTTGTGCGATTCTGACATTGGATGTTGTCGCATGACAACGGAGTCCGGTAAGAGTCGAAAAAATTGTCTTTTTCAATTGAATTTTTTGTAGCGCTGCGCTGCTGTACTGATACTCTTGTTTCCCCTTGGAAAGCCATCGATGTGGCGCCTCCATGGCCATCCCGCCACCTACCCAGATACAAACAACAAGAATGCTCACTTCCGCCACTCTCGCTACTGCCGACAGCCGGCTCGACATGGCCCACGCCGCCCTCGACGCCATCCAGCGCACCCAGGCTGTCGTCGAATTCGACATGCAGGGCCATGTCCTGCACGCTAACCAGAACTTCCTCGATGCGATGGGCTACACGCTGGGCGAGATCGTGGGCCGCCACCACCGCATGTTCTGCGCCGCCGACTACGTGGCCTCCGACGCCTATGGCGCCTTCTGGAACACGCTGGGCAGCGGCCAGCCGAGCCAGGGCGAATACATGCGCCTGGGGCGCGACGGCGTGCCGGTGTGGCTGCAGGCCTCGTACAACCCGGTGTTCGACGGCGAGGGCCGCCCGGCCAAGGTGATCAAGTTCGCCACCAACATCACCGCATCCAGGCTGCAGCAGGCCGAGAACGCCGCCAAGATCGACGCCATTGATCGAGTCCAGGCCGTCATCGAATTCGGCCTCGACGGCAGCATCCTGCACGCCAACGCCAGCTTCCTCGACACGCTCGGCTATACCCTCGACGAGCTGAAAGGCCAGCACCACCGCCTGTTCTGCGAGCCGGCCTACGCGGCGTCGCCCGAATACGCGCTGTTCTGGGCGCACCTGGGCAAGGGCGAAGTCCACGCTGGCCAGTTCAAGCGCCGCCACAAGGCCGGGCGCGATGTCTGGATCAGCGCCTCGTACAACCCGGTGTTCGGCCCCGACGGCAAGCCCGTCAAGGTGATCAAGTACGCCACCGACATCACCGAGCAGACCCTGCGCAACGCCGACTACGAAGGCAAGAACCAGGCGATCGACCGGGTCCAGGCCGTGATCGAGTTCGACTTGCAGGGCAGGGTACTGACTGCGAACAGCAACTTCCTCGATGCCATGGGCTATGCGCTCGACGAAATCCGCGGCCAGCACCACCGCATGTTCTGCGACCCGGCCCTGGCCGGTTCGCCCGAGTACCTGGCCTTCTGGGACCGCCTCGGACGCGGCGAATTCAACGCCGGCGAGTACCGCCGCGTCACGCGCGCCGGCAAGGAAGTCTGGCTGCTGGCTTCCTACAACCCGATCTTCGATGCCGACGGCAAGCCGATCAAGATCGTCAAGTTCGCCACCGACATCACGCAGCAGAAGCGCCAGGACACCGAAGTCAAGGGCAAGCTGGAGTCGATCGGCCGTTCGCAGGCCGTGATCGAATTCGATTTGCGCGGCAATGTGCTGAGCGCGAACGATAACTTCCTGCGCACCATGGGCTATACAAGCGACGAAGTCGCCGGCGCCCACCACAGCATGTTCTGCGACCCGGCGCTGGTGAAAAGCGCCACCTACCGCCACTTCTGGGCCAACCTGGCGCAGGGCCAGTTCCAGTCCGGACGCTTCCAGCGGCGCGGCAAGCACGATGCCGACATCTGGATCGTGGCCACCTACAACCCCATCCTCGACGTCAACGGCAAGCCGTACAAGGTGGTGAAGTTCGCGATGGACGTCACCGAGCAGGTGCACCGCGAGGAGCTGGTCAGCGCCAAGGTGAAGGCGATTGGCGGCGTGCTGAACGAGCTGACCGAATCGATCGCGGCGATTGCCGAGGGTTCGCAGCAATCGAGCGAACTGGCCACGCGCACCCAGCGCGACGCCGCCGAAGGCAGCAAGCTGCTGGACCGTTCGCGCCAGTCGATCGGCGCGATCCAGCAGGCCTCGGGCGACGTGCGCGAGATCATCGACACCATCAGCGACATCGCCGGCCAGACCCACCTGCTGGCGTTCAACGCGGCAATCGAGGCGGCCCGCGCGGGCGAGCACGGCAAGGGCTTCTCGGTGGTCGCCAACGAAGTGCGCAAGCTGGCCGAAAAATCGGCGCTGGCCGCGCGCGAGATCGCCAAGCTGATCAACGAAACCGTGACACGCGTCGGCGAGGGCACGCGCCTGTCCGGCGAGGTCGAGGATGCGTTCGGGCGCATCGTCGACTCGGTGGAAAAGACCAGCGCATCGATCGGCGGCATCCATGCCTCGACCAGCGCCCAGGCCAGCGCCACGCGCAACGCCTCGGCGCTGCTGGGCGAACTGGAACGCATCGCCACGGAGCGCTGAGCGATGCCGTCGGCAACATTCCTGCACCTGGCCGAGGCCGGGATCGGCTCGGTATGGGTCGGCATTCCGGCGCACCGCGTGCTGCAGGCGCTCACGCTGCCGCCGGCACTGGCCCTGCTGCCGCGCCGCCATGGCGCCCTGCTTGGGGTGGTGGAGCACGAAGGGCGGCTGGTGCCGGTGGTCGACCTGGCGCGCTGGGTCGACGTCGGCACGGCGCCGGCGGAAGAACGGTCCGGTACGGCGGCAGCGGCACGCGTGCTGATCCTGCACGCCGGCGGGCGCACGATCGGCCTGAAGGTCGACCGCGTCGGCGGCCTGGCCGAGGTGGCGGCGCACGAAGTCACGCGCCTGCACCACGACGATTGCGAGGACGAAGTCTTTCACTGCGTGGTGCGCGAACCGGCCAGTGGCCGCATCCTGAGCCTGCTCGACGTCGACCGCCTGGCGCGGCTGGCAGCGGCCTGGCACCAGGACGCGGGCGCTGTGTCAGAGGCGGATGCCGCGATGCGGCCCGCCACGGCGGACGGGCCGCCTGTTGCGCGTTCGTATGCGGTGCTGCAGGCGGGCACCGCGCGGCTGGCGCTGGCGGCCAACGCGCTGACCGAAGTGCTGCCGATGCCGGCGCTGGAAGCGCTGGGCGCCGGCATGGCCTACTGCAGCTGGCGCGGACGGCATGTGCCGGTGCTGGCGCATGCGGCGCTGGGGCTGGAGGCGATGGCGGACGGCGCCGCGCCCACGTTGCTGGCGATCGTCGAGCACGGCGGGCTGGCGCTGGGCTTGCCGGTGCACGCGGCATTGAACCTGCAAACCTTCGATTCGGCGGGGCTGGCGCCGGCGGACGGCTGGCTGTCTGCATTGTTCGAGCCCGACGGCTCGCCGCTGCGCCTGCTCGACGAAGCGCGCCTGTTCGCGCGTTTTTCGGAGGCGGAGCTCAGCCGCGACGCGGGCACGGGCGCCGGGTGCGGGATGGAACAGGATAGACGCGCGGCCAACGCCACCGCCTACATCGTGTTCGAAGGCGACGGCGTCTATGCCACCGCCATCGACACGGTGGAGCGCATCGTCAGCCTGCGCGAAGTGGCGAGCGACGGCAACGGCGCCATGGCGTGGGATGGCCGGCCGATCCCGATGCGCGATTTGCGTAGCGGCGTGGACGATGCTGCCGAGGGAGCGGGTGGCGACGTGATGGTGGTGCGCAGCGGGACAAGCTGCGTCGGCTACGTCGTCGCGCGCGTGCACCTGCTGCTGCCGCCCGGCAGCGGACGGGTCTACCGCATGGGCGGTGCGGGTGCAGGGTGGGAGTTCATCGCCACCGATGGCGACGACGCCCAGCAGGCCAGTTACCGCATCGTCGACCTTGGCGCGCTGGCGGCTTGAACCGGAGCCCATAAAAAGGCGCTGTCACCCTTAGCTGTTGATGGGTCCGATCGTAAGACGTAGCAATTGATCAGCGGACATGACATGGCCGCCGTCGAGCATCCGGCGCCACCCCAGGTAATTTGGCAGGTAGCGTGACGCGACACCGTGAAACGGCATCAGCCATTCGCGCAAGCGCTGGTGATAAGCGTTCACGTTCTGTACGTGGATGGGGCCGTGTTGGCCTGCGCGGACACGCTCGCCGGCGCTTACATTGACCGCCTGGTGCGCAATGCCGTGCGCGTGGGCGAAAGCACGATAGGCTGCGTTCGCGTCGGTCACGAGCAACACATCCCGATCCAGGAAGGGTAGCAGGTGGCGCTCCAACTGGGCTTTGCTGACGGGGCCGCGGCCAGTTACGGCATCGACAGTCTGTTTGTTGCGGTCACGCGCCACCAGGATACAGTCAAGCTCGCGTGAGATGCCGCGCCTGCTGGCGACGCCGCCGCGCTTGCGTGCAGGCCGGTCGAGGTCGCGCGACCCCTTCTGGGATTCCAGGATGAACATTTCGTCGGCCTCGGCGATACCGTTCAGGCGCGCCGGCCGGTTTTCCTTGACCCGATCCAGGAAGCGGTGGCGCCAGCGGAAGGCGGTATTGCGGTGCACCTTGACCTCATCCGCCGCCGCGCGCACCGGGCTCGACGCGCGCAGCGTACCGAGGTAATCGAGCCATTTCCCTTTCAGCCGCAAGCGTGCCAATGGAGTGCCGGTCAAATCGTTGAAAGTGCGCCGGCACGCGAAGCAGCGGTAGCGCTGCAGGTGGTTCGCGTGACCATGCCGGTGCCAGCGCTCGCATTGGCAATGCGGACAACGGCGCCCGGCCGACCGGCATTGCTCGATCAATGCGAGTACCTGATGCAGCCCGGCTGCCGGCCGCAAGGCGTCGAGGACGCGCAGCCGCTGGGGCTGGTTCAGTGCGGGCAAGGCCGCAAACCACCTGGTAAAAAGAGGCGCTTTCATGGTCGATCCGTATCGATGGCGATACGGTTTGGACTAGGAATAAGCTCAGCAGTTCAATCCTCATCCATAGCTAACGGTGACAGCGCCCATAAAAAAGGCGGGACCGAGGTCCCGCCAAAGGGTCATGCCGATGTCTTGCGCCGCGCTCAGAAGCGGTAGTTGACCGACGCTTCCCAGGCGCGGCCGAACAGCGGACGTGCGTTGATCGGGCCGCTGCTGGCGCCAACCAGGCGCGAGTTGCCTTCGGTGAGGCCGAGCTCGTTCGTCAGGTTGGTGCCGCTCAGGCGCAGCTCGACCTTGTCGTTCACTTGCAGCAGCACGCCGACGTCGAGCGTGTCGTAGGCCGGCAGGTACTGGGTATTCGCCTGGTCGGCCCAGCGGCTGCCGACGTGCGCATACGTGCCGTACAAGCGCAGGGTCTGCTCGCCGAGCGGGATGCGGTAGCTCGGCGTGAAGCGGTACTGGAACTTCGGCTGGCGCTGTACCACGTTGCCGGCGATGTCAGGGTTGTCCTTGTAGGTCGAGTCCTGCCAGTTGCCGGTCATCTGCAGTTGCAGGCCGGCGAGCGGACGCAGCGCCAGTTCGAATTCCACGCCCTTGCCCTTCGAGCCGCTGACCGAATACAGGATGTCGGTGGTGGTAATCTGCTGGAACGAAATGCCGCTGAAGTCGGTGAAGAAGGCATTCACGTAGGCGGTATACAGCGGCGTCGCGGTCTTGAAGCCGAGCTCGTACTGGGTGACCTTCGGATTCGGCACGCGGTTGCGGTCGTTCAGCACGGCCTGGCTGCCGGCGTTGCGCATGTCGTCGAAATAAATGAAGGTGTGGCCCTGGTTGGCGCGCACGAACACGCTGGCGTTGCGGTTCAGCTTGTACAGGCCGCCAACCGTGAACGAGTTCGCGGTATCGTCGCGCGCGAGGGCGGTGTAGCTGCCGCTCAGCTGCGAGGTGCCGTTGTTGTACACGGTCAGCGGGTTGTTGTCGGTGTCGGCGTTGATCGGGTTCGACACCGAGCCGGACAGGCGCTGGCGCTCGTGACGGAAGCCGGCGTCGACCTTGATGCGGTCGTTGATGCGCCATTCGTCGGCCAGGAACACGGCAGTATTGTCGCCATCGTAGGACGCATCCAGCGCATAGTTGACGTTGCCGTCGGTGCCGCGGTTCGACACCACCACGCCATTGTCCAGGGCGACGTCCACCAGGCTGGCGTTGTTGGTCGCCGTCATCAGGTGGCTGTTACCCAGGAACCACTTGTCCTTCGACGAGTAGTTGGCGATGTAGGCGCCGGCGGTCAGGGTGTGGTCGGCGCCGATGTCCCTGCTGATGCGGAATTCATCGGTGAACGAGCGCAGTTTCTTCTCCACCGCCCACAGGCCGGCCTGCACCACCTGCTGGTCGGCGGCCACGACGCCGCTGCCGTTGGTGTAGCTCATGCTGCCGCCGACGGCCGCGCGGCCCGCCGCGCCCAGCACGCCGGCGTTGCCGTTGGCCGAGGCGACCGCCTGGCTCAGGTAGTCGGCCGCGCTCAGGGGATTGTTCCCGGTGAACATGGCGATCGTGTTCAGGTCGCCGTCGAAGTAGTTCAGCTTGTTCGAGATGTCCCAGCCGTTGATCTTTTGCTGGAACTCGGCGCCGAGCAGGGTCGACTTCAGGCCGCGGCCGTCTCCCAGGTCGTAGTTCAGGGTCCGGCCGGGGCCGGCTTCGACGGTGAAGTTGCGCATTTCGTTGCTCATCAGCGTGCCGTTGAGCGGATCGAAGCCCGGGAAGGCCGAGATCGAGCGGCCTTCGTTGGCGGAGATCAGCGGTACGCCGGTGTAGAAGGCGTTCTTGTCCGAGGTCGAGCGCGCGTACAGGGTCAGCTCGCCGCCGTCGAGCCGGCGCGTGAGCGAGGCCGACAACTGGCCGCCGTCGTCGGCCGGGAAGCCGGCGTCGCGCACGCCGTCGGTGGTGCGGTAGAAGCCGCCGATCATGCCGTACCAGCCTTCGGCGATCTTGCCGCTGTGGACGCCGTCGACGCGGCGCAGGTTGCCGGTGCCGGTGCTGAAGCGCACGTTGCCTTCGGCGACGTCGCCGCCTCGCTTCATGATGAAGTTCATCGTGGCGCCGGGCTGGCCCACCGAGTAGATCGTGCTCGGGCCGCCGCGCAGCACCTCGACGCGCTCGATCGTGTCGTCCAGGCGGAACGCCGACGAGCCCTCGAAGAAGGACAGCACCGGCACCGGGAAGATCGGGTTGCCGTTCATTTGCACCGAGACGAAGGGCGAATCGCTGCCCGACGGGAAGCCGCGCACCTCGATGTTGGCGCCGGCCTGGCCGCCGGTGGCCTCGGCGTACACGCCAGGGACGATCTTCAGGATGTCGGCGGTGCTGGTCGGCGCGGCCTGCTTCAGCTGTTCCTCGGTGGCGGTGGTGATCGAGAAGCTGGTGTCGATCTTGCGCGTGCCGCTGGCCGAGGCGGTGCCGGTCACCACCACTTGCTGGATTTCTTTCTGCGCAATGTCTTGCGGGGGCAGGGGAGAAGCTTCCTGGGCGCCGGCGCCGGCGTGGGCCACGAGCGCGAGCACGGCAAGCGCGACTGCGGACAGGCGCGGCGACTGGACTGGGTTTTTCATCGGTTGTCTTTCTTATAGGGATGGGAATCCGGTACGGGGCGTCTCCTCCCCGTGCGCTGTGGAACTTTTGTCCATCAAGCAAGTAATATCATTGAAACATCGAAATGTTATCGATGTCAATCGAATTGTTATCGATGTCATTTTTTGTCGACAAGACAAATGAATCTGGCATAATGCAATCTGTACATTAATCAGCATTGACCCAGGCACGCATCGACCGACATGGCGCACGACAAGAACGCGGATGACAGCAACATCACGATGGAAGACCTGGCGAAGATCGCCGGGGTCTCGACCATCACCGTGTCGCGCGCCCTGCGCGACAGCGAGCTGGTGACCGAGAAAACGCGCGCCCGCATCCGCAAGATCGCCGCCGAGCAGGGCTACCGCCTGAACATCAGCGCCCGCAACCTGCGCATGCGCCGTTCGTATTCGGTGGCGGTGGTGGTCGAGATGACGCCGGTGAAGGGGCGCCCGATGTCCGATCCCTACCCGCTCGAACTGCTGGGCGGCATCACCCAGGAACTGACGACGGCCGGCTACAGCGTCGTGCTGACCTCGAAGCAATTGCTCGACACGGCGCCGGTGCAGGGCGCCGACGGCCTGATCCTGCTGGGCCAGGGTTCGCACGGCGAGGCGGTGCGCGCGCTGCAGGCCACCAACTTGCCGCTGGTGGTCTGGGGCGCGCCCGAGGCCGACGGCAGCTACGTCGTGGTCGGCAGCGATAACCGCAAGGGCGGCGCCAGCGCGGCCGAACGCTTCCTCGACCAGGGCCGGCGCAAGCTGGTGTTCGTGGGCGACGTCGACCACGCCGAAGTGGAAAAGCGCTGCGCCGGCTTCATCGAGGCGATGGCGGGGCGCGCCACGGTCCACATCCTGCGGCCCAAGGCATTTACTTTCGAGGCGGGCTTCGACTGCGTGAATGCGCTGCTGCGCAAGAAAGCCGGCCACGGCTGCGACGGCCTGTTTGCCGCCAGCGACCAGCTGGCCATGGGCGCCATCCGCGCCCTGACCGAAGCCGGCCTGCGCGTGCCCGAGGACATTTCCGTGATCGGCTACGACGACACCCCGGGCGCGGCCAGTTTCGTGCCGCCGCTGACCAGCGTGCACCAGTACCTGCGCGACGGCGGTGTGCTGCTGGCCAAAAAAATGCTGGCGATGATAGATGGCGCGCAGAAGGACGTGCAGTCCGAGATGCTGCCGACTACCCTGATCGTGCGCCAGACCTGAACCGCATCCGTATTAGACAACGCCAGGCCGGCTCCGCACCGGCCCGGCCCCAACACCGACCCCTGAACCACAGCGCCAACGACGAGGAAACAGAATGGCAAATGACATCGATAACATCGCGAGCGCGATTGGTGCGGGCTTGCCGGCCGAGCCCTGGTGCATCCGCGAACGTGGCATCGATCCGGCGCGGCGCTTCCTGCACGAGACCCTGTTCACGCTCGGCAACGGCTACATCGGCATGCGCGGCACGGCGGAGGAGGGCGGCGCCGGCAAGGACACGCTGGAAGGTACTTACCTGAACGGCTTCCACGACACCGAGTCGATCCATTACCCGGAAAACGCCTACGGCCTGGCGCGCATCAACGAATTCATGCTCAACGTGCCGAATGCCAAGCGCATCGGCCTGTTCGTCGATGGCGAGCGCTTTGCGCTGGACGCCGGCAAGGTGCTGGACTACGAGCGCGAGCTGGACTTCCGCACCGGCGTGCTGACCCGCCGCGTGGACTGGGAATCGGCGGCGGGCAAGCAGGTGCGCATCGTCAGCCGGCGCCTGGTGTGCCTGCAGCGCAAGCACGTGGCGGCGCTCGCCTACAGCGTCACGCCCCTGAACTTCTCGGGCCGCCTGCGCATCGTGTCGGTGGTCGATGCCGATGTCGCCAACATGCAGGCCGGCGACGATCCGCGCGTGGGCTCGGCGATCAGCGGCCCCAGCCTGCTGCTGCTCGAACGCCGCATGAGCGAAAGCGGCGCCCTGGTCCTGCAGCGCACCCGCAACAGCGGCTTCCTGCTGGCCACGGCCACCGAATCGGCGCTGGCCGACGCCGATGCCAGGGGCACGGCCCTGGACCAGGGCCACGCCTTCGACGCCGACGTGCGCCAGGACGCCAGCGTGACGCTGTATAAATTCATCGCCTATGCCAGCTCGCGCGACATGGCCGACGCCGAAGTGGCGCCGTTCGCCTGCGCCGAGGCGGCGCGCGCCGCCGTCGCCGGCTTCGAGGCCCTGGCCGCCGAGCAGGCCGCCTACCTGGGCGCATTCTGGAACGATGCCGACGTCGGCATCGAAGGCGACGACGCCCTGCAGCAGGGCGTTCGCTTCAACCAGTTCCACTTGCTGCAATCGGCCGGGCGCGACGGCAAGACCAACATCGCGGCCAAGGGCGTCACCGGCGAAGGCTACGAGGGCCACTACTTCTGGGACACCGAGGTCTACGTGTTCCCGTTCTTCCTGTTCTCGCGCCCCGAGATCGCACGCGCGCTGCTGCAGTACCGCTACAACGGCCTGCCGAAAGCGCGCGAGCGGGCACGCCAGATGGCGCATCCGAGCGGCGCGCTCTACCCCTGGCGCACCATCGCCGGCGAAGAGTGCTCGGCCTACTACCCGGCCGGCACCGCCCAGTACCACATCAACGCCGACGTCGCCTACTCGATCCGCCTGTACCTGCTGGCCACCGGCGACTTCGACTTCATCGCCGCGCAGGGCGCCGAGATCGTGCTGGAAACGGCGCGCATCTGGCTGGGGATCGGCAACCACGACCGCCAGGGACGCTTCTGCATCAACGGCGTCACCGGCCCGGACGAGTACACGGCCGTGGTCAACAACAACTACTACACGAACGCCATGGCGCGCATGCACATGACGTTCGCGGCCGACATGGCCGAGCGCCTGCGCGCCGAACGCCCGCAGGACTATGCGCGCATCGCCGCCGCCATCGGCCTCGAGCAGGCCGAACTCGACGCCTTGCGCGCCGCCAGCGCCGCCATGCGCCTGCCCTACGACGCCGCACTCGGCATCCACGAGCAGGACGACAGCTTCCTGTCCAAGAAGCCCTGGGACTTCGCCGCCACGCCGCAGGAAAACTATCCGCTGCTGCTGCACTACCACCCGCTGGTGATCTACCGCCACCAGGTGTGCAAGCAGGCCGACGTGGTGCTGGCGCTGCTGCTGCTGTCCGACCAGTTCACGCTGGAGGACAAGCGCCGCGACTTCGACTTCTACGAGCGCGTGACCACCCATGACTCGTCGCTGTCGTCGTGCATCTTCAGCATGATCGCCGCCGAAGTCGGCTACCGCGACAAGGCCTACGCCTATTTCATGGAGACCGCGCGTCTCGACCTGGACAACACCCACGCCAATACCGAGTACGGCGTGCACACGGCGGCCATGGCCGGCACCTGGCTCGGCGTGGCCTATGGCTTTGCCGGCATGCGCCTGGACGACGCCGGCCTGCGCTTCGCCCCCACGCTGCCCGACAAGTGGGACAGCTACCGTTTCAAGCTGCACGTGCGCGGCGCCCTGCTGGAAGTGCAGGTCGACGCCGGCGGCGCCAGCTACCGCCTGCTGCGCGGCGAGCGCCTGGCGCTGGCGCACCGCGGCAAGCCCTTCGAACTGACCCCGCAACAGTCAAGCATCCACATGGGAGACCTGGCATGAGCCACCACCACGACGCGCGCAGCACCCGCTTCAAGGCCGTCATCTTCGACCTCGACGGCGTCATCACCGACACTGCGCACTACCACTACCTGGCCTGGAAGCGCACCGCCGACAGCGTCGGCGCACCCTTCGACGAAGCCTTCAACGAGCAGCTAAAAGGCGTCGACCGCATGGGGTCCTTGCGCCTGATCCTGGCGCGCGCGCCGCGCGCCTTTTCCGACGCCGAGCAGCTGGCCCTGGCCGATGCCAAGAACCGCCACTACCAGGAACTGATCGCCATCATGACGCCGCAAGACCTGCTGCCGGGCGTGCTGCGTGCGCTGGTGCAGGTGCGCGAGGCAGGCCTGCGCATCGGCCTGGCCTCGGTCAGCAAGAACGCCTTTACGGTGCTCGACCGCCTCGGCATCCGCGACCGCTTCGACGACGTGGTCGATGCTGCTACCATCCGGAACAGCAAGCCGGACCCCGAGATCTTCCTGACTGCCGCCGCGCACCTGGGCGTGGCGCCGGCCGACTGCCTGGGCGTGGAAGACGCCGCCGCCGGCGTGGCCTCGATCAAGGACGCGGGCATGGCGGCGGTCGGCGTCGGCAGCCCGGCCGTGCTGCACAGGGCCGACCGCGTGATCGCGTCGATGGCCGACTTCGATTTGTTCGACTACTAGCCGGGTCCGGCATCCGCCGCTGCAACGCTCAAAAACGATAACGACTGCGGAGACACCGTGAACAAACGACGCATACTGCTGGCACTCTTCCTCATCTACTTCGTGTTCGCCATCCTGCTCAACAGCGTGGGTGCGGTGATCCTGCAGGTGATCAACAACTACGGCGTCGACAAGGGCGCGGCCAGCGTGCTGGAAGGCTTCAAGGACTTGCCGATCGCCGCGGTCTCCTTTTTGGTGGCCTCGTTCCTGCCGCGCTTCGGCTACAAGCGAGCGATGCTGGCGGCGCTGGCGATCGTCGCCTGCGCCACGCTGGCCATGCCGCTGCTGCCGGCCTTTGCCACCGCCAAGCTGCTGTTCCTGTGCGTGGGCGTGGCCTTTGCGCTGGTCAAGGTGTCGGTGTACTCCACGGTGGGCCTGGTGGCCCAGGACAGCAGGCAGCATGCCGGCATCACCAACACGCTGGAGGGCTTCTTCATGGTCGGCGTGCTGAGCGGCTACTGGCTGTTCGGCCTGTTCATCGATTCCGCCAACCCCACCTCGACTGACTGGCTCGATGTCTACTGGCTACTCTCGGCCCTGTGCGCGGCCACCTTCCTGCTGGTGCTGTCGACCTCATTCGACGAGCGCGGCGCGGCGCCGCCGGACAGCCGCGGACCGGTGGCCGACTTCGTCGGGATGCTGCGCCTGTTCATGCGCCCGCTGGTCTGCGTCTTCGTGCTGACCGCCTTCCTGTACGTGCTGGTGGAGCAGGCGGTCGGCACCTGGCTGCCGACCTTCAACAACGAGATCCTGAAGCTGCCGGCGTCGATGAGCGTGCAGGCGGCCGGCATCTTTGCCGGCTGCCTGGCGATCGGGCGGCTCTCGGCCGGCTTCATCATGCGCCGCCTGCACTGGTACCCGGTGCTGTGCGCCTGCATGCTGGCGATGGCCGCGACCGTGCTGCTGGCGCTGCCGCTCACGCACGGCATCGCCCACGATCCGCAGGTCGGCTGGTCGACGGCGCCGGTAGCCGCCTTCCTGTTCCCGCTGATCGGCCTGTTCATGGCGCCGATCTACCCCGGCATCAATTCGGTGATGCTCAGCTCCCTGCCGCGCCACCAGCATGCGCCGATGACCGGCCTGCTGGTGATCTTCTCGGCGCTGGGCGGCACCACCGGCTCGCTGATCACGGGCCTCGTGTTCGGGCGTTTCAGCGGCCACTTCGCCTTCTACCTGACGCTGGTGCCGATCGCCCTGATGCTGGCCAGCCTGTACGCCTTCAAGCGCCAGGTCGAGCGCGGGGCGGGCGCGCCGGCCGCCCCGGTGGCCACGGCGGCGTAAGCGCGGGCCGCATGCGCCGGCGCGCGGCAGCGCCGGTGCATCTGGCAGCTGCGGCAGTCGCGGCGGCGTTTAACATATATATAATATCTGATGACCCTAATATTCCGCCCCCGCTCCCGCCTCTCCCTGTTCTTCCACTTCCTGTTGTTGTCGCTCTGCCTGTCGGCCGGTGCGGCCAGGGCTGAGGAAATCCAGTCCCCCGACCGTCAGCTGACGCTCGACTTCTCACTGCTGGAAGGCGGCGTCCCCAGCTACAGCCTCAGTTACAAGGGCCGCCCGGTCATCAAGACCAGCCGCCTCGGTCTCGACCTGAAGGAAGGCCCCGGCCTGGCGAGCGGATTCACCGTCGCCGGCAGCGCCAGCACCAGCTTCGACGAAAACTGGAACCCGGTGTGGGGCGAGGTCAAGACCATCCGCAACCACTACACCCAGCTCACCGTCACGCTGACCCAGGCAGCCACCAGGCGCACGATGCTGCTGCACTTCCGCCTGTTCGACGACGGCTTGGGCTTGCGCTACGATTTCCCGAAGCAGCCGAACCTCGACTACGTCGTGATCAAGGAAGAGCGCACGCAGTTTGCGCTGGCCGGCGACCACAAGGCCTTCTGGCTGCCGGGCGACTACGACACCCAGGAATACCACACCACGACCTCGAAGCTGTCGGAAGTACGCGGCCTGATGAACAAGGCGGTCACGCCGAACGCCTCGCAGACCACGTTCTCGCCGACCGGCGTGCAGACGCCGCTCATGCTCAAGAGCCAGGACGGCCTGTACATCAACCTGCATGAAGCGGCCCTGGTCGACTACGCGGCGATGTCGCTCGACCTCGACGACAAGAACATGGTGCTCGAATCGCACCTGACGCCCGACGCGCGCGGCGACAAGGGCTACCTGCAAACGCCGGCCGTGACGCCATGGCGCACGATCATCGTCAGCGACCGGGCAGGGGACATACTCGAATCGAAGCTGGTGCTGAACCTGAACGAGCCGACCCGGTACAAGGACGTTTCGTGGATCAAGCCGATCAAGTACGTGGGCGTGTGGTGGGAGATGATTACCGGGCGCAGTTCCTGGTCGTATACCGACGAAGGCAACATCAAGCTGGGCAGCTTCGACTATGCCAGGGCCAAGCCGAACGGCACCCATGCCGCGAACACCGCCAACGTGAAGCGCTACATCGATTTCGCCGCCAAACATAAACTCGATGCGGTGCTGGTCGAGGGCTGGAACGTGGGCTGGGAAGACTGGTTCGGCAAGCACAAGGACGAGGTGTTCGACTTCGTCACGCCGTATCCGGACTTCGACGTGCAGGAGCTGCACCGCTATGCGGCCAGCAAGGGCATCAAGATGATGATGCACCACGAAACCAGCGGTTCGATCCGCAACTACGAGCGCCACATGGACGCGGCCTACCGTTTCATGGCCGAGAATGGCTACAACTCGGTGAAGAGCGGCTACGTCGGCAACATCTTGCCGCGCGGCGAATACCATTATGGGCAGTGGATGAACAATCACTACCTGTATGCGGTGACCGAAGCGGCCAAGTACAAGATCATGGTGAATGCGCATGAAGCGGTGCGCCCGACCGGCCTGTCGCGCACTTATCCGAATTTGATCGGCAACGAGTCGGCGCGCGGCACCGAGTATGAATCGTTCGGCGGTAACAACGCGGACCACACGACCATTTTGCCGTTCACCCGGCTGATTGGCGGACCGATGGACTATACGCCCGGGATTTTCGAAACGCGGATCAGCGCCTACAACCCGAAGAACAAATCGTTCGTGCACAGCACGCTGGCGCGCCAGCTGGCCCTGTACGTGACCATGTACTCGCCGCTGCAGATGGCGGCCGACTTACCGGAGACCTACGAGAAATACCTGGATGCGTTCCAGTTCATCGAGGATGTGGCCGTCGACTGGGACGATACCAGGGTGCTGGAAGCCGAGCCGGGCGACTACATTACGATTGCGCGCAAGGCCAAGGGCAAGAGCAGCTGGTTCGTGGGGAGCACGTGCGACGAGCAGGGGCGGACGTCTTCGATCGACCTGGGCTTCCTCGATCCGGGTAAAAGCTACGCTGCCACGATCTATGCCGACCGCAAGGATGCGCACTATGAGAAGAATCCGCAGGCGTATGTCATTCGCAAGATGAAGGTGAGCAGTGCGACGAAGCTGAGCCAGTATTGTGCGCCTGGTGGCGGTTACGCCATCAGCCTCGTGGCGCAGTGAGGCATCCGGCAGGCTCCGCCTTTGAACGCAGCCTGCCGGTGTGCTGACCGGCCCGAAAAAACGTCGCGATCCGCCTGTCGTTCAGCGCTTCGCTGCGCGGCGGCGCAGCGTGCCGGCCAGGCCCAGGCCGGCCAGCATCAGCGCCAGCGAGCCGGGTTCCGGTACCTGCGCGGCATTCTCGAAACTCAGGTCGTCCATCACGTACGAGGCCGGAAAGTCGCTGGCCACGACAATCGTGTCGATCGCCCCCGTCCAGCCGCCGCCGAGGTAGGACGGCACGTCCGACAACTGCAGTGTCGCCGAGCTGCCAACCAGCTCGCCGCCGAAGTACAGGTCGAAGCGCACGCTGCTGTCGCCATACCCCGAGAACCACGCACCCCCGAAGATTGTTGGCGACAGGAAGCGGATGGTGCTGGCCACCGGCCAGTTGTCCGTCCAGTCGGTGGTGACGCGGCCCTGGCCGGAGTGGGCCGTGAACGGCGCCTGCTCCCAGGTGAAGACGGACATGCCCGCCTTCGACCAGTCCAGGCCACCATAGTTCACCGGCATGGCGGCGTTGCCGTCGGGGCCGACGATGTCGTCGAAGCTCAGCACGGTGGCCGAGGCGAAGGGAGCGCCGAATGCCAGGGCTGCGCTGACGGCAAGATTTCGGATGATGGGATGCATATGATTCCTTTCGATGTAGTGCGGAAAAGCGGGAAACAGCCGGCTGCACACCGGCTGCGTGGTTAGACGCGAACGCTACCGGTCAGCCGCGGCCGAGGGCCGGGTCGCTGACCGTATGGCGGCCGGTCTCGACGCGGCCGGCGAAGCGCCGTACATAGTCGGTCTGTCCCGACACCGTGGCGCTGAGGTCGTACCAGTAGCCATTGGCCGCCACCGGAATGCGCACCACAAGCTCGCTGCGTGGCGCCACCGTGTGCAGTTGCCTCAGCGTGGCATACGCATTCGCGTTCAGGTTGAAGATGCACGGCGCCGCGCCGGCGTTCACCAGGCGCAGCACCAGTTCCCCGCTGGCCGCATCGCAGCGAACATGCACGTCGGGGCGCGGCTGGCCCGCCGCGACGGCGCGCAGCGCGCTGCCCGTGAAGTGCCGGTGGTAGCCATTCGGCCCCAGCACCCACAGGTCGTAGGGGCCGCCGACTGCGGGCGTCCACGCGTCCGACAGCGACTTGCCCGGCTCGACGGTGTAGCGGCGCGGGACGGCGGCGAGATTCTTGCGGTCGTACACATGGAACACGGCGCCCTGGCGGCCGCTGTTGACGAAGGTGAGCGCCACCTGCGCGGCGTTCATCGTCGCGCCCGGCAGCACTTCGCAGAGGGTTGCCAGTTCATACGGCAGCGCACGCGATGGGCGGGTACCGAGCGCCTGCACCGGCAACTGGGGCGAGACGGGAGGCGTGATCTGCGCCAGCTGCCCCTGGGCGGCGCGCAGGGCGTCGGCCTGGCTCCTGCTCTTGCGGCCTCCCAGCGCCGGCAAGGCCTCGCTGTTCGGCGTCTCGAAATTGAAGGCGCTGGTCAGGTCGCCGCACACGGCGCGCCGGAACGGGCTGATGTTCGGCTCCTGGACGCCGAAACGCGTTTCCAGGAAGCGCAGCACCGAGGTGTGGTCGAACACTTGCGAGTTGACCCAGCCGCCGCGGCTCCAGGGCGAGATCACGTACATCGGCACGCGCGGGCCGGGCCCGTAGACGCGGCCGTCGGGCGCCGGCTGGCGGGTGCTGCCTTCGGGCCGGCCGTGCGTGTAGTATTCGGCGCCCAGGGCGCCGGGCCCCAGCGTGGTCTTGCCGGCGTAGCCGCCCTTGCCGTCGGGCGAAGGGGCGGACGGCGAGGGCACGTGGTCGAAGTAGCCGTCGTTCTCGTCGAAGTTCACGATCAATACCGTCTTGCTCCAGACCTCGGGGTTGGCGGTCAGGGCGTCCAGCACCTCCTGCAGGAACCAGGACCCCTGCACCGGGCTCGATGGGCCGGGGTGCTCGCAGTAGATCGACGGCGCGTTCATCCACGATACCTGCGGCAGCCTGCCTTCGCGGATATCGCGCTTGAACGCATCCAGGTATTGCTCGGGCCGGGTGCCGGGCAGGGTGTTGGCGATGCCCTTGTAGAGCGGGTTGGCGGCGTTGTCCGTGGCCGCGTCGTAGGCGTGGTAGGGCAGGGCCTGGCCGGTGTTGGAATACGGCTGGTTCGGCGCGCCGCCGCTCGATACCGGGTAGCCGGAGGCAAGGTTGGCGCGCTTGAACTGGCGGAAGGCGCCGAGCATGTTGTCGCCCCATTCGTCGGGCATGTTCTGGTAACTGATCCAGCTGACGCCGGCCGCTTCCAGCCGTTCGGCATAGGTGGTCCAGGTATAGCCGGTGTTCACGCCGGCCACGGTGCCGTCGATCGCGTCCCACTCATTGCTGACAAAGGCTTTGCCGGTGGGGACGGCGCCGTTGGTGCCGGTCAGGAAGAACGAGCGGTTCGCGTCGGTGCCGGTGTGCATCGCGCAGTGGTAGGCGTCGCACAGCGTGAAGGCATTCGCGAGGGCAAAGGCGAACGGGATCTCGTTTTCCTTGAAATAACCCATCGAGATCGCGTTCTTGTAGCGCGGCCACTGGTCCATGCGGCCATTGTCCCAGGCCAGCTGGCTGTCGAGCCAGTCGTGCGGCGTGCCGTTGGCGCGCTGGGCATTGCCGCGGCTGGAGTCGAGGTGGAAAGGCATCATCAGGTTGCCGTTCGCCATGCGCTGCTGCCAGACGTTGCGGCCTTCCGGCAGCGGGATGGGGAAGCGGTCACCGAAGCCGCGTACACCGGCGAGGGTGCCGAAGTAATGGTCGAAGGCGCGGTTTTCCTGCATCAGGATCACCACGTGTTCGACGTCCTTGATGCTGCGCGTGGCGTTGTTGGCCGGGATGGCCAGCGCGCGCTGGATGGCTGGTGGAAAGGCTGCGTAGGCAGCAGCGGCGATGCCCGCCTGGGCACTGCCGCGCAGGAATCTGCGTCGTGAGGTCATGGCTGTTCCGAGAAGTTTTGTTTGCTCGAAAGCAACTTACGTTGCTCAATGTTGTCATGCCGATACGAAGCAGGACGCAGAGAATGTAAGCGGCGTGCATGACGGTGCGATGACATGCGAACCGGAAGCGCGGACAGGAAGTGCTCGTGGAAGACGCTGATGGAAACTGCGCGGATGCGGGAAGCGAGGGCGGCTGCAGGGCATGGCCCTGCGCCGGGTTGCAACGGAGTGGAATGTGACCGGCGACTCGGCGATGCATGCCGCATGCGCCGGCCATGACGCCTTTTACTGCTTGGCCGCCTCGTAGCGGCGGTTCACTTCATCCCAATTGATGATGTTGAAGAACGCCGCAATGTAATCCGGCCGGCGGTTCTGGTAGTTCAGGTAATACGCATGCTCCCACACGTCCAGCCCCAGGATCGGCGTGCCGCCCGACAGGCCGGCAAAGCTGCCCATCTGCGGATGATCCTGGTTGGCGCTGCTCTCCACCAGCAGCTTGCCGTCCGATCCCACAGTCAGCCAGGCCCAGCCGCTGCCGAAGCGCGTCTGCGCTGCCTTGGTGAAAGCCTCCTTGAACTTGTCGTAGCCGCCGAGATCGCGTTCGATGGCTTCGGCAACCGCGCCCGTCGGTTGGCCGCCGCCGCCGGCCTTCAGCACCGTCCAGAACAGCGAGTGGTTGGCATGGCCGCCGCCGTTGTTGCGCACGGCGGTCTGGATCTGCTGGGGCAGGGTATCGATGCGGGTCACCAGCTCTTCCACCGGCGCGCTGTCGTCGACGCCGGCTTCCTTCAACGCGTTGTTCAGGTTGGTGACGTAGGCCTGGTGGTGCTTCGTATGGTGGATTTCCATCGTGCGCGCATCGAAGTGCGGCTCGAGTGCATCGTATGCGTAAGGCAGAGGTGGCAGTTCATAAGCCATGATCGTTCTCCTTTTCGGTCGATGGACGCCATGCGGACAACAGCACATGCCGCAACATGCATGTGCCTCTTGCCAGAATATGGGACAGGGCTAGTGCCCGCATGCAACGTCCGTAAGTGGACATGAGGTCAAGCGTATTCGCTGGCCCGACTCCATAGCGTAACCAAGGGCGCGAGACTGGGGCGCGCGGCTGACCAGGACATGCCTGTCGGCGGCTGGCCATGCTGCGCGCTGCTCAGGCGTGCCGCTGCAGGGTAAGCGTTTTTTGGTGCAGTCATTACGGAACCTCGCGGCGTGAAATGTGATCTACATCTCTGGACGAACACGTCGAACCTCATGCGTCTCAGGCGCAGGAAAGGACTGTCATGGCCACCATGCTTGCGCACCCGCCCTCCATCGAAACCCTCGCGCCGTTCCGCCGCTCGCGCGAGTGCCACACGGCCGTTCCTGCCGGCATCGAGGGCGAGGTTCCAGGCTGGCTGCGCGGCGAGGTCGTGCGCACCTGCCCGGCGGTGTTCGACGCGGCAGGCTGGCACGCCCGAGACTGGTTCGACGGCCTCGGCATGGTCTACGCGTTTCGCATCGGTGAGGCGGGCGTCCATTTCCAGTCGCGCCTGCTGGAGTCGGAAGCGGCGCGCGACGCCTGGCAGGGCAAGGCCAGGCTGGGCAGCTTCGGTACGCCGACCGCGCGTCCCTTTTGGCAGCGGCTGGTCGAGCCGGTGCCGCGCATTACCGACAACAACAATGTCAACATCACGCGCATCGGCCCCGACCTGGTGGCCATGACCGAAGGCAATCGCCAGTTGATCATCGACGACGCCACGCTCGCCGCCGAGGGCCCGCTGCGCTATGCGAACGACGCGCTGCACGGCGCGATCATGACTGCGCACCCGCATCTCGACACCCTGCGCAACACAGTGGTGAACGTCGCCACTTCGTTCGGCATGCACGGCACGATCTCGGTGTACGAGCATGCGCCGTCCGCGCGCCGGCGTGAGGTCATCGGTTCCTGGCAAACCGCGCACGTGCCGTATGTCCATACCTTCGGGCTGACGCCCGATAGCGCGATCCTGGTCGCCCACCCGTACGCCGTCAAGACCGCGAAGATGCTGTGGTCGAGCAAAGGCTATATCGACCACTTCGACTGGCATCCGGATCAGGGCACGCGCCTGGTCGTCATCGACCGTGCCACGGGCGCCGTGCGCGAACACGTGACCGAGCCCTTTTTTGCCTTCCATACGGTAAATGCCTTCGAGCGCGGCGACGAAACCGTGCTCGACCTGCTGGCCTACCCGGACGCCGGCATCATGGCCGACCTGCGCGTGGAGCGCATGTTGGCCAGGCTGCCCGACCTGCGGCCCGCGCTGCTGCGCATCACCATGCGCCAAGGCGTGGAACGGGCAAGCAGCGAAAAGCTGGGCGACCTGGGCTTCGAGTTCCCGTCGACGAACTACAAGCGCGTGAATGGCCGTCCCTACCGCTATGCCTATGGCGCGGCAAACTGGCCCGAGGCCGACCACAGTTACACGTCGGCCCTGGTCAAGGTCGATCTCGAGACCGGTAAGTCAAGCGCGTTCCGCGATGAGCCTTACGTGTTTGGCGAGCCGCTGTTCGTTGCGCGTCCGCATGGCGAGGGCGAGGACGACGGGGTGCTGCTGTCGGTCGGCTCGGCGCGCGATGACGAGTCATCGGTGCTGGCCGTGGTCGATGCCGCGAGCATGACGGCGCTCGCGCGTGCGCGCGTGCCCAGTGCCATTCCACTTGATTTCCATGGTTCCTTCGTGCATTGACCGGCCGGTTGACGCTGCCGGCAAACCTGCCCAAACTGGAGCGTCGTCAAAGCGAGGAGGTGACCATGATCTTGCGGGAATGGCGGGCCGAAACCCGCCGCAGCGAGCGCGATGCCTATGTCGCCTACGTGCGTGCAACCGGACTGGCAGGCTATGCCGGCACGCCTGGCAACCTCGGCTCGGCATCGCCGTGCGCGACCTGGATGCCGAGCGCAGCGAAATCGTCACCTTCAGCTACTGGTCGTCGATGGAAGCGATTGCCGCCTTCGCCGGCGAACCGGTCGACCGTCCGCGCTACTATCCCGAGGACGACAAGTATTTGCTGACCCGGCCGGACAAGGTGGCGAATTACGACATGCTGGGGAACCCGGCGCCGGGGGCCATCGCACAGGACCGATGAAGGCAGTTCGGGTGTTGCAGAGTGTTCAACAATCGGCCATCATGAGCCGACCACGACTTCTGCGAACACAGCCATGAACGATTGTCATCCGGCCGCGGTCCCTGGCAGCGGCATTGCCATCTACGACCGCGCGCAGACTGCCACCTTGCTCGACTTTGCCGAACTGGTCGAGGCAGTTGCCGTGGCCGCGGCGGAACTCGACGCCGGCGCCATCCGCAGCCCGGAACGGCTGGTGGTGCCGCTGGGCGCGGGAGCCGTCATGCTCAGCATGCCGGCTGCTGCGCAAGACATCGCCATCCACAAGCTGGTCAACGTCCACCCCGATAACAAACGGCTCGGCCTGCCCGCCATCCACGGCGCCGTCACCGTGTGCGACACGGCCACCGGCCAGGTGCGCTGTGTGCTCGACGGCCCCGAAGTCACGGGACGCCGCACCGCCGCCGTCAGCCTGCTGGCGATCCGCCAGCTGCTGCCGCGGGCGCCGCAACACATCCTGCTGATCGGTACCGGTGTCCAGGCGCGCTATCACGTGCAGGCGCTGCACGCGCTCTACCCGCAAGCGCAGGTCTGGGTGCAGGCTCGGACGCCGGATGCCGCTGCGCGCTTTTGCGCCAGCCACCGCGACCTGCACGGCCGCCTGCAGCCACGCACGGATGCCGCGCCCGCGATGGACGTGGTGATCACGCTCACTACCAGCACCGAGCCGGTGTACGACGAAACCCCGCGCGCCGGCTGCCTGGTGATCGGTGTCGGCGCCTTCCGTCCGGAGATGGCGGAGCTGGGCGCCGGCACCCTGCATGGCAGCGACCTGTATGCCGACGATCCTGCCGGGGCGCGCCACGAAGCGGGCGACCTGTTGCGGGCCGGCGTCGACTGGCCGCGCGTGGCGTCGCTTGGCGCCCTGCTGCGCGGCGCGCTCGATCCGGCGCGGCCTGCGGTGTTCAAGAGCGTCGGCACGGCGGCCTGGGACCTGGCGGCCGCGCGCGTGGCCCTGCGCTGCGCCGGCCTGGTGGAGGCAGCGTCCGGCAATGATTCGCATCCTTTGGCAGAATAGGTAACCTGCCATCTTCAAGGAATGCTCACGTGCGTGACGATTACCACTTCTACGAACCGGCGCGCGGCCACGGCCTGCCGCACGATCCCTTCAACGCCATCATCGGCCCGCGTCCGATTGGCTGGATTTCCAGCCGCAGCGCGGACGGGGTGCTGAACCTGGCGCCGTACAGCTTCTTCAACGCATTTAACTACGTCCCGCCGATCATCGGCTTCTCCAGCCAGGGGCGCAAGGACACGCTCAACAACATCGAGGCGACCGGCGAGTTCGTGTGGAATCTGGCCACGCGTCCGCTGGCCGAGGCCATGAACCTCAGCTGCGCACCGGCGCCGCCCGAGGTCGACGAGTTCGCGCTGGCCGGGCTGACGCCACAGGCGTCAACGATCGTCGGGGTGCCGCGTGTGGCGGAATCGCCGGTTGCCTTCGAATGCCGCGCCACGCAGATCGTTTCGCTCAAGACCGTGGGCGGCACCGATACCGGCAACTGGCTGGTGCTGGGCGAGGTGGTGGGCGTGCACATTGCGCGGCATCAGCTGAAGGAGGGCGTCTACGACACCGCGAACGCGCAGCACATCCTGCGCGGCGGCGGGCCGGCGGATTATTTCGAGATCACGGCCGCGCAGCTGTTCCGGATGCGGCGGCCGGATTATCCGGTCGATCGGTGAATAATCGAGCAATGTGGGAGGACGGGATCCCGTAGGGTGGGCACTCCGTGCCCACGCGGTATGTGCGTATCCTCTTGCCGTTGGCTGCGCCGCAGATTTCCGTGACGTATGCAGCATGGCACGATAACGTTGACCGGTGTTTGTTCGAGGCAGACGTTTCGAGCGACACCTCGCCGCACGTGTCCAGCTGCTACGTGCGTACCGCGTGGGCACAGAGTGCCCACCCTACGTATGCAGCGGTTACGTGCTTGTCCTTGCACCGTTAGCGGTGGCTACTCGCTCGCGGAATATGCAACGGGTACGGGGGCAAACCGGCGTCCTGGTCATCGCACGCATCACGAGCGAGTCGGCACCGCCAACGGTGCAAGGAGGCATACGTACCGCGTGGGCACAGGGTGCCTAGCGCGGTCCGGCCCACCATACGGAATTCAACTGGTTCGCTCGCCGGCCGCGTGCGTGCCTGGCACCGGCAGCACCAACGTCGCGCGCAGGCCGGGCGCATTGTCTTCAAGCCGCAAGCTCCCGCCATGCAGCCGCGCCACAGCCGACACCACGCTCAGGCCCAGCCCCACGCCCGGCGTGCCGCGGCTGCCGTCCACGCGGTAGAAGCGCTCGACCACCTTCGGCCGCTCGTCCTCGGCGATGCCCGGCCCGTTGTCGGCCACGGACAAGGCGAGCGCCCCACCAGATTCCGGCTGCGCCGACACCGCAATCGCGCCGTGCTCGGGCGCGTACTTCAACGCATTCTCGACCAGGTTGCTGAGCGCCTGCGCAATCAGCAGCGGGTCACCCACCACCGTCAACACGCCGCCGGACGTGAAGGTCAACGCGATCTCCTTGAGCTCCGCCACCGGCAGATAAAACTCGGCCACCTCCGCCCCCAGGCGCGCCAGGTCGACATTGACAAAGCCGTTGCGCCGGCTGCCGCTGTCGATTTCGGCCAGGCGAAGCAGGGCCTGGAAGATGCGCATCACACGGTCGATGTCGTTGATTGCTGCATCGATTTCGGCAAAGGTCTCTTCGGTATCCGGGCGCGTGATTGCGAGCTCTTCGAGCCGCGCGCGCAGTTCGCTCAGCGGCGTGCGCAAATCGTGGGCAATCGAATTCGACACGTCCTGCACGCCGGTCACCAGCTGTTCGATCTGGTCGAGCATGCGGTTCACGGTCTGCGTCAACAGGCGCAGTTCCTCGCCGTCGTGCGGCTCGGGCAGGCGGCGCGAGAGCTTGCCTTCGATGATCGCGGCGGTGGTCTGGCTGATGCCTCCGATGCGTTCCAACAGCGCGCGCCGGATCAGCATGCCGCCCAGGACGGCGCCCACCAGCACCGTCGCCGCGCAGGCCAGCAGGCCGTACACGAACAGGCGTTCGAGTTCGTCGAAGCGGTTCAGGTTACTGGCTACCAGCAGCCGGTAGCCGCCGGGCAGGGTGACGCGCATCGCCTCGATGCGGCGCGCCTTGCCGTCGACATGGATGGTGCGTGAACACAGGCCGTCGCGGTCGGGCAGGCCCTGCGGCCAGGCGCTCAGGTTGCCGGCGATGCGGCTGCCGTCCGGCGCGGCCAGCAGCATGATCTTGCGCACGCCGTCGTTGGTGCCGATCACCTGGCTGTCGATAGCGTTCGCCAGCGCCTGCTCGCCGCTGCGCGTGAACAGGTTGGCCAGGCGCTGGGCGTCGGAACGCAGCAGTTCGGTGCGCACCTGCTCGACATTCGTATGCCAGGCGTACCACAAGGGCCCGGCAAACATGGCCAGCACCAGCAGGCTGACCACGCCATAGCCGACGGCGATCGTGCGGGCAGAGAAGGTCGGCACCCTGAGCAGGGAGACAAAGCTGCGCTTGTTCACGGCCGGTCGGTCAGCATGTAGCCGGCGTTGCGCACGGTTTTCAGCAGCGGCGTGGCGAAGGGCGCATCGATCTTCTGGCGCAGCTTGCTGATGTGGACGTCGATCACATTCGTCTGCGGGTCGAAGTGGTAATCCCACACGTTTTCGAGCAGCATGGTGCGCGTGACCACCTGGTTGGCGTGGCGCAGCAGGTATTCGAGCAGCTTGAATTCGCGCGGCTGCAAGGCGATGACGGTGCCGGCGCGGCTCACCTTGTGGGCCAGCAGATCGACGCTCAGGTCGCCCAAAGCCAGCGTGGTGTCCGCCGCCTGCACCTGCGAGCGGCGCATCAGGGCGTCCAGGCGCGCCAGCAGTTCGCCAAAGGCGAAGGGTTTGACCAGATAGTCGTCGCCGCCGCGCTTCAGGCCCAGGATGCGGTCGTCCACGCCGTCGAGCGCGCTCAGGACCAGGATCGGTACCTGGTTGCCCTGCTGGCGCAAGGCTTCCACGATGGCCAGGCCGTCGATGCCGCCGGGGAGCATGCGGTCCATGACGATGGCGTCATACGGCTCGCTGACGGCGTGGTACATGCCGTCGCGGCCATTGTCCGCGTGATCCAC
>Ga0308160_10001147_pt1 | contig 40053 bp, 36 predicted proteins | sample PhyFR1_FD_201036 | JGI IMG/M metagenome (GOLD analysis project Ga0308160, IMG submission 201036) | Phyllosphere microbial communities from UC Gill Tract Community Farm, Albany, California, United States - DLSLF.R1 | ecosystem: Host-associated > Plants > Phyllosphere > Unclassified | place: USA... | reverse complement strand
CCCACCATCGAGGTTCACGTCTCCGTGAGTACCCGAACGGTGGGATACCCTCTGGTGAGTCGTGACGTTCCTGAGAACACCACACTCGAGCGGATGACGAGATTCGAACTCGCGACCCTCACCTTGGCAAGGTGATGCGCTACCACTGCGCCACATCCGCATTTGTCTGACCCGTTGTCGCGGCGACGACGTAAACTCTATACGAACCCGGGGGCATCCACCAAAATCCTCCTCGTTCACCGGGCGTGTCCCCCGTGTTCATGCGGATCGGGCGGCTTCCACCGCCCGCGCCACACCCGGGACGCGCGCCGTGTTCGGCACCGGCCCCGGCATCCGCTACTATCGACTGGCACGCACAGTGCAGGGGGCGATTGGCGCAGTTGGTAGCGCGCTTCGTTCACACCGAAGAGGTCATCAGTTCGAGTCTGGTATCGCCCACCCACCCGCAAGAGCCCGGCGCAACAGCGTCGGGCTCTTCGCATCTGTTGAGACAGTCACCAGCCAGATCGGACGAAGGGGCGCATGACCGACGTCGACCTCGAGTTCGCCCGGGTCCGGGCAGTCCTCGACCGTCCGACCCTCCGGCTGATGTCCCGGCCGACCAGCGCCGTCGTCCTCGCGGTGTTCCGCACGGTGTTCGACCGCGACGTGCAGTACGTCCCCGCGGACCGGATGCACCTGCAGGTCGAGGAGCACGTCGCACGGCTCCAGGCCGCCGGCGCCCGCACCCCCGCGAACGAGCAGGCGGAGCAGCCCGAGCAAGACGCCCGACCGAACGGCCGCGCCCTCTGTCGCGAGTGGGTCGCCGCGCAGTGGCTCGTCCGCTCGAACTCCCCCGACGGCGACGAGCAGTACTCCCTGACGAGCCACGCGCTCGAGGCCCTGTCCCTCGTCGACGCCCTGTCGTCCGACCGGGCGCTCATCAGCGAGAGCCGGCTCGCGATGATCGTCGACGCCGTGCACCGCTGGGCCGCCCGCGCCGAGCCCGACCCCGACGTGCAGATCCGCCGCATCGACGCGCAGATCGCCGAGCTCCAGGCCGAGCGTGAGCGACTCGAGCAGGGTGACGTGGACACCGTGGACGACGCCCGGATGCGCGACGGCTACACGAACATCTCCGACCTGATCCGCCAGCTCCCGAGCGACTTCAAGCGCGTGGAGGAAGCCGTGGCGACGATGCACCGCTCGATCGTCGAGGACTTCCGGCAAGAGGTCCGACCGATCGGCGAGATCCTCGACGACTACCTCGCCCGCACGGACAACCTCATGCAGGCCACCCCCGAGGGCCGTGCGTTCGAGGGCGCGTTCGAACTGCTCCGCGACGACGCCCTGCTGCTGCGGCTCCGAGACGACATCGCGACGATCCTGGCCCACCCCTTCGCGGACTCCCTCGGGGCGTCCGAGCGCCGGGCCTTCCGCAACACGGTGGTCATCCTCCGCCAGGGCATCGAGGACGTCCTCGCCCAGCGACGACAGCTCACGGCGACGCTGCGCGACCAGATCGTCGCGCACGACGTCGCCCGCGACCGTGAACTCGACGCCGTCATCCGGTCGATCGAGCGCGGACTGGCGACCTGGATGGAGCACGGGTCGGCGCGCGACCGGCTGCCCCTCGGTCTCCTGCCGGCGACGGCCGAGGTCGGCACGCTGCGCGAACGGTTCTACGACCCGGACGCCGAGTCCGTGCCGCCCGCGATCGAGGAGCCGGACGACGACGTCTTCGAGGAACTCGACGTGGAGACGCTCCGGCGACACGGCGGACCGCTCCTCACCGAGCTCCGCGCGGCACTGCGCTCCGCCGAGGCCGACTCCAGCGTCGACGCCTTCCACGGCCTGCCGCCGGAGCAGCGGCGTCCGGTCGAGCTCTTCGGGCTCGCGCACCTCCTCACCGGTCACGAGGACTTCGAGTCCGCCACGCACCTCGCGGAGCACCGGACGGTCCGTCCCGACGGCAGCCCGGTCACCTTCCACATGCCGACCGCGGCGCTCACCGACGAGCGCCACGACCGGACGCCAGACACGACGAACGACGAACACGCACAGGAGGCGCGGTGAGCGACACGACGCCGGCACCGGTCGACGAGACGGTCCCCTACGACGACCCCGCACCCGTCCCGCAGGACGACGAGCGCGACGAGACCAGCTTCGCCCTCTTCGAGGGCGACGAGGGACGACTGGACGACCGGCAGCGCCGTGCCCTCGTGGCGCTGCTCCGCAACTCCTACGTCAGTGCACGGACGCACGCCGACGAGTGGCGCGCCGTGCTCGACGCGGAGTACCAGCTCCGCTCGCGCCTCAACGACCTGTTCCTCGAACTGCACGTGGACCGCGACCGCGAGGTCGCCTGGAAGCGTCAGGCCCGCTCCGAGAGCCAGCGCCGCGGCTTCCCCACGCTGCTGCGCGACGTCCCGTACACGCGCGAGGAGACGATCGTCCTCGTCTACCTGCGCATGCGCCTCCGTGCCGACACCCGCCCGGGCCCGGACCAGGTCGTCGTCGACCGCTCCGAGATCCTCGGGCACGTCGCCGGGTTCCGCCCCGCGACGGCGACCGACCGCACCCGTGACGAGGGCCGCGTGGCGAAGGCGGTCGAACGCCTCGTGACCGCCCGGATCCTCCTGAAGACGAGCGACCCGGACCGGTTCCGGGTCGCGAGCGTGGTCGAGGTACTGCTCCCGCTGGAGCGGCTGCGCGACCTCGACACGTGGTTGGCGAGCACAGCGTCGCGGACCGCCGCCGCGCCCGGGGACGCGACCACCCCGGACGGCGAGCCGACCGACGGGGACGACCCGTCCCTCCTGGCCGACGAGACCGACACCGACGACGAAGGCGAGACGGAAGCGTGACCGACACCTTCGAGATCCCGGCCCTGTTCGACACGGTCGCGCAGTGGCGCGCCGAGTCGATGCAGGTCGTGAACTGGGGCGGCTTCCACGGCCACCGCCAGGTCGAGCTGTCCGGCACCGCGACGCTCATCTCGGGCGCGTCCGGCACCGGCAAGTCGACGCTGATGGACGCGTACCTCGCCGTGATGATGCCGTCGGACGTGCCGTTCAACGGCGCGTCGAACGACGCGACCACCGGGCGCGCGCGCAGTGCCGACCAGCGGAACCTGCTGACGTACCTGCGCGGCAAGGTGGACACCCGTCGCGACCCCGAGTCCGGTGCCCTTCGCGACGTGAACCTGCGCGGCGACGACCAGACCACGTGGGGTGCCGTCGCGGTGACGTTCCGGAACGACGACGAGCGGCGCTTCACGGTGCTGCGCGCGTACATCGTGCCGAAGCGTGCGCGGGGCGTCGGCGACATCCAGATGACCATGGCGACGGTGGACGACACGTTCGACCTGCGCCGGCTCGAGGAGTTCGTGCCGACGCGCTTCCACCACCTCGAGCTGACCGGCCGCGTGCCGGGGCTCGTGATCCGCGACACCTACCAGGAGCTCGCCTACACGCTGCAGACCCGCCTCGGCATCGGTGACTCCGGTGGTGGCAACCGGGCGATGCGGCTCCTCGCGCGCATCCAGGCAGGGCAGCACCTGCCCACCGTCGACGCCCTGTACAAGTCGCTCGTGCTCGAGACGCCGGGCACGTACGAGGCCGCCGACCGTGCCCTCGCGCACTTCTCCGCCCTCGACGAGGCGTACGAGGCGATGGACACCGAGGAGCGCAAGGTCCGCATCCTCTCCCCCATCACCGAACTGCACGCCGAGATCGCGCGCTCGAGGGCCGCGGCCGAGGCGCTCGACGGGATCGCGACCGGCGCCGAGGTGTCCCCGTTCGCGCACTGGACCGCATCGCGCAAGCGCGCGCTCCTGGACGCCGAGGTGGACCGCAACGGGCGCGAACGCACGGCTGCCCGCGCCGAGGTCGCCGCGGCGGAGGCCCGGCACGCCGCGGTCGAGATCGAGCTGCGCGATGCCGAGGCCCGGCTCCGCGACCAGGGCGGGAACGCGCTGGCCCAGCTCGAGGACCGCATCGACCGTCGGACGCGCGAGCGCGACGCCGTCGTCCGCACCCGGGCGACGTTCGACGAGCGGACGGCCGTGCTCGGGTCGCCCGTGTCCACCGAGCAGTCCTTCACCGCCGTGCAGCGGGCGTCGCACGAGTTCCTCGGCACCTACGCTGCGTCGCGCGCGGAGCTCGACGAGCGCCGTGACGCCCTCACCCGCGAGGAGTACCCGCTCCTCGACCGCGAGCGGTCCCTCCGCCAGGAGCGCCAGTCGCTCGAGCACCGACAGGGCGCCATGCCGCTGCCGATGCACGAGGCCCGACTGGCGATGGCCCGCGCCGCCGGCATCGACCCGTCCGAGCTGCCCTTCGTCGCCGAACTGCTCGACGTGCTGCCCGGCGAGGAGCGCTGGCGCACGGCGATCGAGTCCGTCCTGGCGCCCGTCGCCCGCACGCTCCTGGTCGACCAGGACCGCCTCGCCGACTTCAGCGAGGCGATCGACGCGCTCCGCCTGCCGGTGCGCGTGCAGTTCGAGGGCGTGCCGACGGGGCCGCACATCGACGTCGACGGCGACCCGTCCATGGTGTCCGGCAAGCTCGCGATCAAGCAGTCGCCGTTCAGCACCTGGGTGCGCGAGCGCATCGAGTCCGACCGCACCGACGCCCGGTGCGTCGGGTCCGCCGCGGACCTCGGCGGCGGCGGTCGGCGCGTCACCGAGTCCGGGCAGCTCCGCGACGGTCGACGCGGTGCCCACGGCGACCGACGTCAGGCGAACGTCATCGGCTTCACGAACGAGGCGCGGGTCGCCTCGGTGGAGCAGGAGCTGGCCGCGATCGCCGAGGACCTCGCCACGCTCGAGGCCCGGCGTACCGACGTCGCCCAGGACATCACGGCGCTCGACGTCCTCCGCGCCGCGCACCAGCACATCGTCGACGTCACGTGGGAGGCGATCGACGTCGTCGGGCTCGAGGACTCGCTCGCCCGCCTCGACCAGGAACGCCAGGCACTCCTCGCCGCCGACGACGGCCTGCGCACCCTGCGTTCGGCCGTGGGTCGGCTCCGGGCGTCCCTCGACGAGGCGTCGGACCGTCGCGCCGCTGCCCGCCAGTCGGTCGCCCGGCTCGAGGAGCGGCACGCCGTGCTCGTGGACGGTCAGGACGCCGCGGCCGAGATCCTGTCGCGCTTCGAGGACACCCCTGACGCCCTGCCGGACGACCGACAGGCACAGCTGCTGTCCGAGACGTTCGAGGAGATCGGAGCACCGGACGGCGTCGACGGCTTCGACGACGCCACCCGCCGACTGAAGCGCCGGCTCGAGGAACGCCTCGCGCAGGCGCTCGACGGCGCCGCGTCGGCCTCGACCGCGTTGACGCTGACCTTCCAGCGCTACCAGGACGCCTGGCCGGACCCGAACCTCGGGACCGGCGTCGCGTCCTACCCCGACTACCGCGCCATCCTCGACCAGATCGTCGCGACCGGCCTGCACTCCCGCCGGAGCGAGTGGCGCCGACGCCTGTCGCAGTGGAGCGGCGAGGACCTCGTCCCGCTCGCCGGTGCCTTCGACCGGGCCGTCGTCGAGATCGAGGAGCGGCTCGAACCGGTCAACGAGATCCTCCGCGAGTTGCCCTTCGGTGCGAACCGCGACCGGCTGAAGATCCAGATCCGCCGGGTCACGCGCGAAGAGGTCACGGCCTTCCGCCGGGAGCTGCGGGCACTGTCGGCGTCCGTCGACACCGACCTGACGGACGACGTGCTCGAGACCCGGTTCCGCCGGCTCCGACGCTTCATGGCCGTCATCCGCCCCGACCCGTCCGTCCCGCGTGGCGGCCGGACCACGCAGCGCGACGCCGTGCTCGACGTCCGGCGACACATGGAGATCACGGCCGTGCGGTACGACACCGAGGGCAACGACCTCGGCGTGTACTCGTCCCTCGGCGACAAGTCCGGCGGTGAGACGCAGGAGCTCGTGGCGTTCATCGTCGGTGCCGCGCTCCGGTACCAGCTCGGCGACGAGACCCGGCCGCGGCCGCGGTTCGCGCCGGTCTTCCTCGACGAGGCCTTCATCAAGGCGGACTCGGAGTTCGCGGGGCGTGCGGTGACGGCGTGGCTGCGGCTCGGGTTCCAGCTCGTCGTGAGTGCGCCGCTCGACAAGGTCACGGCGCTGGAGCCCTCGATGGAGCGGCTCCTGTCGATGCGCAAGCACCCGGACACCGGGCACTCGTCGATCACCGAGATCGCGCGGGCCGCCGTGGGGGCGTAGGCGCGCGTCCCGTCCGTGGGCCGACCGCCCGTTCGCGGGCCGCCGGGGTCGCACGAACTGCCGCCCGGCGCCGGCAGCAGCGGCACCTCGTGCGACCCCGGCGACGGGCGCACGGCATGTCGTGCGACCAGGGCGACCGTTCCCGCCACCCCCGGACTGGGGTGCCGGCAACAGCAGGCCGCCGGGCACTCCTTGGCTACGATCGCCAGGAGCTCCACCGACTCCAGCAGGGACCGTACCGTGACCACTCGCACACGCACCGCAGGCGCGATCGTCACCGGGCTCCTCGTCGCCGGCGCGCTCGCTGCGTGTGTCCCGTCCTCCACGGCACCGGGGTCGACAGCGGCACCGACCACCGCCACGGCGACTCCGCTGGTCACACCGACGCCGAAGCAGACACCGACGCCCACACCCACCCCGACCCCGACCGCGACCCCGACCGCCGTGCCGACGACGCTCCCGGTCGGCGACGTCACGTCGAACGGACGCACCTGGCGGCAGTCGTACGCCGAGGACTTCACGAAGCCCGCCGCACTCGGCACGGTGGCATCCGTCTACCCCGGCATGGGCCTCTACGACGGATTCCAGGACACCAGCGGACTCGGCACGTACGCCCCTGCGAAGGTGCTGTCCGTCGCCGACGGCAACCTCGACTTCAATTTCCACTCCGAGGACGGCCGACCGCTCGTCGCCGCGGTCATGCCGGACGGGTACGCGCCGCACACGACGGCACGCGTCAGCATCCGCTACAAGACCACGGTCACCGACGGGTACAAGTTCGTCGGCATGCTGTGGCCGTCCTCCGACGAGTGGAACGACGGCGAGATCGACTGGCCGGAGTCACTCACGCTCGGGGCATCGCCGCGCCCCGCGTCCGCGATCCCGGGAACGTACGCGAACCGTCACGTCAAGTACGACCGCTCGGTGCAGGTCCACGCGAAGACCGACACCACCGAGTACCACGTCGCCACCACCGAGTGGGACACGGGCATCGTCCGCTTCTACTGGGACGGGGAGCTCGTCTCCTCCACCACCGAGGCCGTGCCGACGAAGCCGATGCGCGTGACCCTGCAGGGCGAGACGTGGACCGACCACGGCGCCGTCCCGACGGACGCATCGGGCACCGTGTCCGTCGACTGGATCTCCATCTGGAACTGATCCACGCGCGGTACGGTGGGCGCGTGTTCGGACGCCGCTCCCCCAGCCCCCGCCCCGACGACCGACCGGGCCTCGGCATCGGCGCCCTCGTGCAGGTCGTCGACACCGACCAGGGCGGCGAGGAGTGGGCCGACGAGCCGATCGGCGTCATCGTCGCACCGGGCGCCAGCCAGCTCGGCGGGACCCAGCGCACCTGGACGGTCGCGTTCGAGGAACCCGTGTACACGAAGGACGGCCGCGGCCCGTTCGAGCGCGCGACCGTCCTGAGTCGTCAGCTGGTGCCGGTCGAGCCGGCACCGGACACCGAGGGCTAGTACTCCTCGTTGCCGCTCTTCATCATGGCCGCGAAGGCCATGCAGACCCCCACGCCACCGAGCACGCCGATGCCGATGATGACGCCTGCGATGAGTTCGAGCATTGGTGACTCCTTGGTTCCGGGGCCGGTCTGGCTGCCCTCAGGTTAGCGGATGCCGCGCATGAGCTTCAGCACCGGCTTGGCGAGGACGAGCAGGACGACCCCGACCGCGACGGCGACGAGCCCGAGGACGGCGAAGTACGGCGCCTCGTCCGTCGGGTCGTAGTACTGCGAGAGCACCCCCGTGACGGCGGTGCCGAGCGACACCGACAGGAAGAACAGGGCCACCATCTGCGTCTGGAACTTCGGCGGAGCGAGCTTCGTGGCCACCGACTGGCCCACCGGCGACAGCAGGAGCTCGGCGATCGTGAAGACGAGCAGGATCCCGACGAGGGCGAGCAGCGGCGTGCCGTTCTGCCCGGTGCCGACGAAGGGCAGGAAGAGCAGGAACGCGACGCCCATGATGCCGGTGCCGAGGGCGAACTTCGTCGGGGTGGACGGCTGGCGGTCGCCGAGCTTCGTCCAGATCGCCGCGAACACACCGGACAGCACGATGATGAAGACCGGGTTGATCGACTGCACCCACGAGACCGGCATCTCCCAGCCGAACAGGGACCGGTCGAGGCGCTCGTCGGAGTAGACGGTCACGACGGTGAACTGCTGCTGGTACAGCGACCAGAACACCGCACTGCCGATGAACAGTGGGATGAAGGCGAACACGCGCGACCGCTCCTGTGCGGTGATGCCGCTCGAGAGGATCACCACGAAGTACCCGATCGTGGCGAGGATGACGATGGCGACGACCACGGTGGGCAGGTTGTCGACGTTCAGGAGCCCGGTCAGCACGGCGACCACGATCACCGCGAGTGCCACGAGGACGAGCACGCCGATGAGCGGGAGCCGACGGCGGTCGACGGGGTTCGTGACGTGCCGCACGGACTCCGGCAGCTTGCGGCGGCGGATCGCGTACTGCACGAGCCCGGCCGCCATGCCGACGGCGGCCAGGCCGAAGCCGTAGTGGAAGCCGAGCGAGCTCTGCAGCAGGCCGGTCAGGAGCGGACCGAAGAACGCCCCGAGGTTCACGCCGAGGTAGTAGAGCGAGAAGCCGGCGTCACGACGGGGGTCGTCCCGGCTGTAGAGCCCGCCGACGATCGTCGTCGCCGTGGCCTTGAGCCCGCCGGAGCCGAGCGCGATGAGCACGAGGCCGACGCCGACGCCCGCGACACCGGGGATGAGCGCGAGGGCGATGTGCCCGAGCATGACGACGATGGCGCTGCCGAAGAGTGTCCGGTCCGCACCGAGCAGCCGGTCGGCGATCCACGCCCCGATGATCGTGAACAGGTAGACGGCGCCGCCGTAGGCACCCATGATCCCGCTGGCGACGCCCTTGTCGATGCCCAGCCCGCCCTGCGAGAGCGTGTAGTACATGTAGATGAGGACGATGCCCTGCATCCCGTAGAACGAGAACCGCTCCCAGAGCTCGACGGCGAACGGCGTCGACAACTCGAACGGCTGCCCGAAGAAGGTCCGCCCGCGTGCGGGCGTGGTGGTACCTGACATGCCGCACATTCTGCCCCTCGGAGCCGGGCCGCGCCGAATCGCTGAACTCGCCTCAGGAACGCCGGGCGCGGTCGTTTGGAGGGTTCCCACGACCGCGGCCGACCCACGGGCCACCCGCGTTGTCAGCCCCGGACGGCGTTCACGCGACTCGCGGGTCCGATCAATAGCGTGGGTTCTGCAACACCGGACAGAGCAGTTCAGGAGGGCTCCGACCATGGTCGACACCGCACCCGTCCACAGCACGAACACGCCCAAGGCCGACGCCGCCGGCGACCCCGCCGCGGGCACGCCCGCCGGCGGGACGGACACCGACGTCCGGATCGACGTCGACCTGCTCGCCGAGCACCTGCTCGGCCGTTGGGCGGACGACCGCCGAGCCTCGCGCCGACTCGCACTCGACCCGGCGATGCACAAGGTCGAGGGCATGCCGTACGCCGACGCCCGCGCCCGCACGCTCGACCAGCTCCGCATCCTCGTCGACGCGGGTGCGATCCAGCGCCCCTACCCCGAGGAGTTCGGCGGCTCGAGCAACCACGGCGGCAACCTCGCCGCGTTCGAGGAGCTCACCACGGCCGACCCCTCGATGCAGATCAAGGCCGGCGTGCAGTGGGGGCTGTTCGGCTCGGCCGTGCACCACCTCGGCACCGAACGGAACCACCGCGAGTTCCTGCCGGGCATCGTCTCGTTCGAGGTCCCCGGCTGCTTCGCGATGACGGAGACCGGGCACGGCTCGGACGTCCAGAGCATCGCCACGCGGGCGACCTACGACCGGGCGACCCAGGAGTTCGAGATCCACACGCCCTTCCGCGGCGCGTGGAAGGACTACATCGGCAACGCCGCCCTGCACGGCAAGGCCGCCGTCGTCTTCGCGAAGCTCGTGACGCAGGGCGTCGACCACGGCGTCCACGCGTTCTACGTGCCGCTCCGCGACGCCGCGGGTGCGTTCCTGCCCGGTGTCGGCGGCGAGGACGACGGCTACAAGGGCGGCCTGAACGGCATCGACAACGGCCGGCTGCACTTCGACCACGTGCGCGTCCCCCGCACCAACCTGCTGAACCGCTACGGCGACGTCGCCGAGGACGGCACCTACTCCTCGCCGATCGCCTCGCCCGGTCGCCGCTTCTTCACCATGCTCGGCACCCTCGTGCAGGGCCGCGTGTCGCTCGACGGCGCCGCGGTCGTCGCCCAGAAGATCGGCCTGGAGATCGCGCTGACGTACGCGGCACAGCGCCGCCAGTTCCCGACGGGCGACGGCACCGAGGGTGTCCTGCTCGACTACGGCCGGCACCAGCGTCGGTTGATCCCCCGCCTCGCCACGGTGTTCGCGCAGTCGTTCGCCCACGAGAAGCTCCTCCGCACCTTCGACGACGTGTTCAGCGGGCGTGAGGACACCCCGCAGCGTCGCGAGGACCTCGAGACCCAGGCAGCGGCCTTCAAGTCGATGTCCACGTGGTCGGCCCTCGACACGCTCCAGGAGTGCCGCGAGGCCTGCGGTGGTGCCGGGTTCCTCGCCGAGAACCGCCTCACCGGACTCCGCGCCGACCTCGACGTCTACGTGACGTTCGAGGGCGACAACACCGTGCTGCTCCAGCTCGTCGGCAAGCGCCTGCTCACCGACTTCCGCGCGAAGGCGCCGAAGGACCCGGCGTCGACCGCGAAGTTCGTGGCGGCCCAGGCGGCCACGAAGCTCGCCGACGCCACCGGTCTCCGGCGCCTCGGGCAGACCATGACCGACCGCGGCTCGCTCGCCGCGTCCGTCACGGACCTGCAGGACGCCAAGACGCAGCGCGACCTGCTCGCCGGCCGCGTCGACACGATGGTCACCGAGATCGGCATGCGCCTCGCGTCGGCAGGCAAGGACCGCGCACGCGGCGCCCGACTGCTCAACCGCTCGCAGCACGAGCTCATCGAGGCGGCCAAGGCCCACGCCGAGCTCATGCAGTGGGAGGCCTTCACCGAGGCCATCGACGAGGTCCCGCCGGGAGACACCCGCCGCGTGCTCGTCTGGCTCCGCGACCTGTTCGCCCTCGGCCTGCTGGAGCAGCACCTCGACTGGTACCTCATGCACGGGCGCATCACGGCCCAGCGGGCGCGGGCGGTCTCGGCGTACATCGACCGCCTCGTTGCCCGGGTCCGACCGGTCATCCCGCAGCTGCTCGACTCGTTCGGGTACGAGGCCGGCCACGTCCGCGCACCGATCGCGCTCGGTGCCGAGCAGGCCCGGCAGGACGAGGCGCAGGCCTGGTTCGCCGCCGAGGCGGCCGCGGGTCGCCTCCCCGAGCAGGAGAAGAAGCCCCGCGCCTAGCGCCGGACGTGGGGCGCGCGTCAGGCGTCGCCGGCGGGCCCGCGGTCCCCGAGGGCCCGACGGAGCCGCGCCTCGGCGTCGTCCCCGGCGCCGGCAGCAGCGGCAGCGGCCTCGGCGTTGGCCTCGGTCACCGCACGCACGACCTCTTCGCGCTGGATCTTCACCCCGCGAGGCGCGTCGATACCGATCCGGACGCCGTCCCCGCGGCTGTCGAGCACCGTGATGACGATGTCGTCACCGACGAGGATCCGCTCGCCGACCTTCCGCGTGAGTACCAGCACCCGTTCAGCCTAGCGACACGACGGGGACTCCCAGCAGGTGCACCGACTCCGGCGTGGCGGTCTCCCCCGCGCCGATCGCCACGATCCCGGCCACGTGGGCCCGGTCGGCGACGGCGGCGAGCATGCGGACCGAGTCCTCGTGCTTCCGACCGACGTCCACGACGACCCAGACCTGGTCGGGTGCGAGTCCGGCGGCCGTCGCGACGTCGTCCCAGGCGGCGACCGCGAGCAGCGCGTACCCGTCGCGGACGCCCTCGGCCCGGGCGAGGATCCCGCTCCGCCGGTCGGCCGCGTCGGTCGGCCGCAGTGCGTGCCGGGTCGCGAAGATCCCGGCGGCCGCGTCCACGTCGTTCGGACGCCCGACGAGCAGCACGAGGTCGCCGTCGGCGGACCGGACCGACGGGGCGGGCCGTGTGGGCGCGGTGGCGGCGACCATCTGCTCGGCCACGACGTCGTCGACGAGCCGAGCCGTCCCTCCAGGAACGACCGACGGACCGGGCACGTCCAGGAGGCGCGACCCGCCCGGCTCCTCGGCCCCCGCCTCCGGCAGTGCACGCGTCGGGCGCGGGGCGCTCCCCGTGATCCCGTCGGCGACGAAGCCGTCGAGCACCGACGCGAACGCGTCGGCCCGCGTGGACGCGGTGCCGTCGTGGCCGGCGATGCGCGCCTCCGCGGCTTCGGCGTCGGCCAGGAGCGCGGCGATGCCCACCCGCTGGACCGGCGAATCGGCGATGGCGACGCGCGCGGTGGGGACGTCGTCGGGGCCGGGGACCTCGACGGTGGCCTCGACGTGCGCCTTGCGGAACAGCCCGCCGATGCCGGGTGTGGTGACGCGCTCGGCGGCGACGATGCGTGCGCCCGGTCCGAACTCCGAGCGGACGGCGTCCCGGAGCTCGTCGAGCGTGGCGCCGTTACGCTGCAATCGGGTCGGCGGCACGGACCACTCCCACGGTCTCGATGGTGGAGCCCGCGGCGGTGGCCTCCTGGTAGGAGAGCACCGGCAGGCCGTTCGACTGCGCGGAGACCATGCGGTGCACGGCCGGGCGGAGCTGCGGGGCGCAGACGAGGACGGCGGAGATCCCCTGGTCCTCGACGGAGCGAACGGCCTCGCGGAGCGACCCGAGGACCTGCTCGATGCGGTGGGCGTCGAGGACGATCTGGGTCCCCTGCTCGGACGGCCGGAGCCCCTCGAGCATCGACTGCTCGAGCAGCGGGTCGATCATGATGACCCGGAGCGTGCCGGCGTCGAGGTACCGGGCGGGCAGCGCGGGGCCGAGTGCGGCGCGGGCGGCCTCGACGAGCCCCTCCGGGTCGGTCGACACCTTGGCGCGGAGCGTGAGGCCCTCGCAGATCCGGCCGAGGTCGTTGATCGGGACCCGTTCGGCGAGCAGGCCCTGCAGGACCCGCTGCAGCTCGGCGAGCGAGAGCATCCCGGGGACGAGCTCCTCGACGGCCGCGGGGTTGACCTGCTTGACGCCCTCGGTGAGGACCTTGACGTCCTCGCGGGTGAGGAGCCGCGCGGCGTTGTCGCCGATGATCGCCTGCAGGTGCGTGACGAGCACGGAGACGCGGTCGATGACGGTCGCGCCGGTCATCTCGGCGGCGTGCCGGAGCTCGGCGGGGACCCACTTGCCGGCGAGGCCGAACACCGGTTCGACGGTAGTCTCCCCCGGGAGGCCCTCGAGGTGGTCGCCGAGCGCGAGCACGCTGCGCGACGGCGCGGTGCCCCGGCCGGCCTCGACACCGGCGATGCGGATGGCGTAGGTCGACGGCGGGAGCTCGATGCTGTCGCGGGTCCGGACGGGCGGCACGACGATCCCCATGTCGATCGCGATCTTCCGGCGGAGTGCCCGGACGCGGCCGAGCAGGTCGTCCGAGGCGCCGGACACCATGTCGACCAGGTCGGGGGCGAGCAGGATCTCGAGGGCGTGCACGCGCATCTGCTCGATGAGGTCCTCGGGGGTGTCGGCGCTCGGTGCGGCGGCCTCCATGGCCTGCTGCTGGGCGACGGCCGCCTCCTCGCGCTTGGTGTTCTGCCCGAGGCGCCACCCGATGACGAGCAGCGTGGCGCCGATGACCAGGAACGGGACGATCGGCATGCCGGGGATGAACCCCATCGCGATCGCCGCGACGCCCGCGATCACGAGGGCGTTCCGCGACTGGGTGAGCTGCTGCGACGCCGAGGTGCCGATCTCGGTCTCGGCGCCGGAGCGGGTGACGATCATGCCCGTCGACACCGCCATGAGGAGCGCCGGGATCTGCGTGACGAGCCCGTCGCCGATGGTCAGGATGCCGTACTTCGACAGGGCGTCGGTGATCGACAGCCCGTTCTGCACCATGCCGATGGCGATGCCGCCGACGAGGTTGATGACGATGATGAGGATGCCGGCGATCGCGTCGCCCTTGACGAACTTCGACGCACCGTCCATCGCGCCGTAGAAGTCGGCCTCGGCGGACACGGCGGCACGGCGTTCCTTCGCCTGGGCGTCGGTGATGAGCCCCGCGTTGAGGTCCGCGTCGATCGCCATCTGCTTGCCGGGCATCGCGTCGAGGGTGAACCGTGCCCCGACCTCGGCGACGCGCTCGGCGCCCTTCGTCACGACGACGAACTGGATGACGACGAGGATCAGGAAGATGACCGCGCCGATGATGATCGAGCCGGAGACCGCCACGTGGCCGAACGCCTGGATGACGTCGCCGGCGAACCCCTCGCCGAGGACGAGCCGCGTCGACGCGACGTTCAGGCCGAGCCGGAACAGCGTCGCGACGAGCAGCAGCGACGGGAACACCGAGAAGTCGAGCGGCTTCTTCACGAACAGCGTCGTGAGCAGGATCACCAGCGCCAGCAGGATGTTGCAGATGATGAGGAAGTCGAGCAGGAAGGACGGCACCGGCAGGATCAGCAGCAGGATGATGCCGACGATGAAGACCGGGACGACGAGCTTCGGCAGGTCCTTGCGGTTCATGCGGGCACCCCTTCGGGAGTCGGGTTCGGGCGGAGCTTCCGGGGCCGGAGGTCCCCGCTGATCGTGGCCGGGTCGATGACCGTCGCGACCTCGTCCGGGGTGGTGGGCCGCGGCGGGGCGTGCGTCCCGGCCGCCGCTCCCCTGGCCTTGAGCGCCATGACGAACGACAGCACGCGGGCGACCGGCGTGTAGAGGTCGACCGGCACCTCCTGCCCGAGCTCGCACGCGGCGTGCAGCGCACGGGTGAGCGGGACGTCCTGGACGATGGGCACCCGGGCCTCGAACGCCTTGTCACGGATCATCGCCGCGACCGGACCGGCGCCCTTCGCCACGACGCGCGGCGCGGACTTCCCCGGCTCGTACGACAGCGCGACGGCGTAGTGCGTCGGGTTCGTCATCACGACGTCCGCGGTGCCGATCGCCTGCACCATCCGGTTCCGGCTCATCGCGAGCTGTCGGGAGCGGCGCTGGGACTTCACGAGCGGGTCGCCCTCGGCGTGCTTGTTCTCGTCCTTGACCTCGCGCTTGGTCATCATCGTGCGCTTGCGGTTGCGGCGGATCACGACGAAGACGTCGAGCGCGGCGAGGACCAGGCCCGCGACGATCGCCGCCCGCAGCAGGGTGCCGGTCCCGGCGGCCGCGGCGTCGAGCACGGCGGACAGCGGCAGCGACCCGCTCGTCATGAGGACGGGGACGAGTGCCTGCACGGCCATCCAGAGGACGAGTCCGACGACGGCCGTCTTGAGGAGCGCCTTGCACCCGTTCCAGAGCGCCTGGGTGCCGAACACCCGCTTCAGACCCTGGATCGGGTCGAAGTGCTCGGGCTGCGGCGTCAGCTTCCGGACGTGCACGCCGCCCTGCGCGACCGCTGCGGCCAGCACGGCGACGGCGACGACCCCGAGCATCGGGCCGAGGGTCCCGCCGAGCGAGCCGAGGGCCTCGTGGAACACGGCGTTCATGGTGCCGATCGTCGGGTCGGCGATGACGCGCTGCACGGCTCGGAGCTGCTCGGAGCCCGCGGCGGCGGCGTTGCCGATCGCGGACGGCATCATGAGCGCCGCGACCGCGATCCCGATCCACGCGCCGAGGTCCTGCGACCGCCCGATCTGGCCCTTCTGGTGGACCTCGCGCATCCGCTTCTGGGTCGCCTGCTCGGAGCGTTCTCCGCTGTCGGACACGTCGTCACCCCCGTCCCGTGATCGCGGCCACCGCGTCGCCGGTGAGGGACGAGACGACGGACGGCAGGGCCATGAAGAGCGCGCCGGCGAAGACGACGGTCAGCCCGATCTTGATCGGGAAGCCCATCTGGAAGGCGTTGAGCGCCGGGGCCACGCGGGTGAGCAGGCCCAGGCCGACGTCGGCGAGGAAGAGCACCACCACGAGGGGCCCGGCGATCTGCAGCGAGGACAGGAACATCTGCGTGAGCGCGGTGACGAGCACGGACGCCAGGCCGCCGAGGTCGAACGTGCCGGTCAGGGGCACCGCGTCGAAGGAGCGCACGAGTCCGGCGACGATGAGCTGGTACCCGCCCGAGGCGAACAGCAGCGCGAGCGCCGCCATCTGGAACAGCCGCGTGAACTGGGCGCCGTTCACCTGCGACTGGGGGTCGAAGGCCTGCGCCAGCGTGAACCCGCCGAACAGGTCGATGAGCGCTCCGGCCGACTGCACGGCGGCGAACACGAGGAACACGAGGAACCCGAGGGCGAGCCCGACGAGGAGCTGCGTCAGGAGCGCGAGCAGGAACGGTCCGGTGTCGAGCGACTCGTACCCGACCGCGACGCGCGGGGCGACGCCGATCGCCAGCCCGATGCCGAGGATCACCTTCACCGTCGCGGGGAACGCGCGGTACGAGAACGGCGGCGCGATGACGAAGAACGCGACGAGGCGGACGCCGGCGAGCATCGTCGCCTCGAGGCGGTCGCCGTCGATCGACAGCTCCATCAGGCCGTTCCCAAGAGCTTCGGGATCATGTCGAACGCGACGTGCGTGAACCCGACCATCTCCGAGATCATCCAGTTGCCGCAGACGACCAGGGCGATCGCGACGGCGACGGCCTTCGGCACGAAGGAGAGCGTGACCTCCTGGATCTGCGTGACCGACTGGAACAGCGAGATCGCGAAGCCCACGACGAGCGACGTCACGAGCACGGGCGCGGCGAGCTTCGCCGACACCAGGAGCGCCTGGAGCGTGAGGTCGATGACGGCCTGCTGGTTCATCAGTGCACCACCTGGTAGCTCTCGATGAGGGACTTGATGATGAGCCCCCACCCGTCGACGAGGACGAACAGCAGGATCTTGAACGGGAGCGAGATCATGACCGGCGGGAGCATCATCATGCCCATCGACATGAGCGCCGCGGAGACGACGAGGTCGATGACCAGGAACGGGATGAAGATGACGAACCCGATGATGAAGGCGCTGCGGAGCTCGGAGATCACGAACGCGGGGATCACCGTCGTCATCGGCACGTCGGCCATCGACTTCGGGTTGTCCTGACCGGCGGCACGGGTGATGAGCGCCACGTCCTCCTCACGCGTCTGGTGCAGCATGAAGGTCCGCAGCGGCTTCGTCCCGATCTCGACCGCCTGGGTGAAGTCGAGGTGGCCGGCGAGGTACGGCTGCAGGGCGTCGTCGTTGATGTGCCCGAGGACCGGGGCCATCACGAAGAGCGACAGGAACAGCGCGAGGCCGGCCAGCACCTGGTTCGGCGGGATGGACTGCAGCGCGAGGGCGTTCCGCGTCATCGCGAGCACCACGAAGATCTTCGTGAACGACGTCATCATCAGCATGAGGGCCGGTGCGACGCTGAGCAGGGTGATCCCGATCAGGGTGACCACGGCGGACGACGGGGTGCCGTCCGGGCCGTTCACGCTGACGCTGAAGTCACCGGTCGACGGCGGCGTGGGCGTGGCGGGAGCGGTCGGCTGCACGACACCGGCCGCGTGGGCGCCGGTCGCCGTGAGCATGAGGAAGCCGGCGACGATCGTCACCCCCAGCAGGAGGAGGGCGATCAGGCGTCCGGTGCGTGCCGCGGTCACCCGGCCCGCCGGTTCCGGAGCGCCGAAGCGGCCTGCCGCCAGGTGTCGGCGGACAGGATCGACCCCTGCAGCTGCTGCGCCGTGGGCAGCGTGGTGCGCTGCGAGCGGCGGTTGCGGGGACGCATGGGCAGGTGGTCCTGGAGGGACGGCTCGGCCTGGTCCTGTCGCTGCAGTTCCCGAGAGAACGCCTCGGCCGACGGGGTCGGACGCACCGGCAGCGTCACCGGCCCGGTCACGATCGTGAGTTCCGGCGCCGGCGCCTGCCCGCTGGTGAGCAGGGCGACACCGTGCTCGGAGACACCGAGCACGAGGCGCTCGCCCTCGACGTCGACGACGACGACGCTCGCCTTGCCGCCGATGCCCTGGCGGCCGACGACCTCGACCGACGCCGAGCGGCGGCCACGGCCCTTCGGACCCGACAGCTTCTTGCGGCTGACGCGGTGCAGCACCCACATGAGGGCGAGCACGACGCCGAGCGAGAGCGCGACGCGGAGGACGATGACGGCGGTGTCCACGTCGGGGCTCAGACGCTCTCGGCGACGTCGAGGATCTTCGTGATCCGGACCGCGTAGTCCTGGTCGACGACGACGACCTCGCCGTGCGCGATGAGCCGGCCGTTGAGCAGGACGTCGGCCGGGGCGCCGGCACTGCGGTCGAGTTCGACGACCGCGCCGGGCTCCATGCCGAGCACGTCGCGCACGGACATCCGGGTGCGGCCGATCTCCACCGTCAGGGTCATCTCGACGTTGTTGATCCGGCCGAGGTTCCCGGCGGGCAGGCTCGTCGTCGGTGCCGCGGCGGCAGGCGCGGACACCGTGCCGTTCTCGCGGACGCGCAGGGCGAACCAGCCGCCGGGGACGCCACCGGCGGTCAGCTCGAACACGACCGTGTCCGGGTCGGCCAGGAGCGCCGAGGCCGACTCGCGCCGAGCGTCGCCGAGGACGCCGACGCCGAGGACAGCGGCGGCGGCCTCGAGGGACGGACGGAGCACGTCGGTCACGTCGACGATCCCGTGGTCGGTGCCGCCCGCGGCGACGACGGCCTCGAGGTCGGTGAGCACGAGGACGAGGTCGGCCGACAGGCCGCCGACGAAGGACGCGACCACCGCGTCACCGGCCGCCTCGAGGGCGACGGGGGTCGCGCCTCCCGGGACCGCCACCGCTGCCAGCGGAGCGGCCGTCGGGAGCTGCGCGGCGAGTGCCTCGGCCGCCTGCGTGTGGAGGGTGGTCGTGACGGTCATGCGGGCTGCTCCGATGTGGTGGTGACGACGATGCCGGCGAGGCGCGAGCCGTTCGCGCCGACGGCGGCGGTGCCGACGGGCTCGCCGTCGACCGCGATGGTGAGGGGGCGGTGCTGCGGGTGCGGCAGCGGCAGCACGTCGCCGACGGCGAGGCGCAGGACCTGCGACGGCAGCACCGTCGCCGGGGCGAACCGCAGGCTGACGCCGACCGGGACGCCGGCGAGCTGCGCGTCGACGAGGGCGCGGGCGTCGGCGGGGGTGACGTGGGCGGCGGCCTCGCCGAGCTGCGGCAGGACGGCGTCGGCCGGCAGTGCGAGCGTGCCGGGGGCGACGCGCTCCCCCACGCGGATCGTGAACGAGGCGACGATCATGAGGTCGCCCTTCTGGGCGGCCTGGGCGAACTGCGAGTTGAACTGGAAACCGCCGGCGGTGACGTCGTGCGCGAGCAGGCCGCCGAACGAGTAGCGGAGGTCGTCGAGGGCGTCCTCGACGATCTTGCGGACGAGCGCCTGCTCGATCGGGGTGAACGTCCGGTCCGGCGTCGGCAGCGGCTTCGAGGCGCCGAGCGCGTGCGAGACCCAGGTGAGCGCGGCGTCGAGCGGGACCTGCAGCACGCCCTTCGGGACGACGTCCGCGATCGGGAGCAGCACCATGCCGGTGAGTGCGGGCAGCGAGGCGGCGTACTCGTCGTACGTCGTCATCTGGACCTGCTCGCACGTGACCTGGCTCACCGCGCGGACCTTCGCCGTCAGCTGGGTGCCCCACTGGCGCGCGAAGGTCTCGAAGGCGAGCTCGAGGACCCGGGCGTGCTCGCGGGCGAGCGTCGACGGGCGCGCGAAGTCGTACACCTCGGGCGCTGGCAGGGTCTCGGTCACGGGTGCGTCTATCGGTCCGCTGTGGAGCACCCGTCAGTGCTGTGCCCCGTTCTGGGGCGGTGGTGCGCTCAGCCGGCTCGTGCCCCGTCCTGTGCCTTCGCCAGGGCCGGCATCAGCGCGCTGACGTCCTGGTCCTGGTTCGACAGCACCACGATGTCGACCCGCCGGTTCAGCGTGAGGTCGGCGTCCGTCCCGCCCTTCGCCAGCGGACGGCTCGACCCGAACCCGACGCTCTGGATGTGCTGGGCCGGCATCCCGCCGCGTTCCACGAGGTCGCGGAGCACCCCGGTCGCGCGGGCGGCGCTCAGCTCCCAGTTCGTCGCGTACGGCGCGGTGGAGTTCCGCTGGTCGGCGTGGCCCTCGACGCTGACGTCGTGGCCGCTGGTCTTCAGGACCGGGGCGATGGCGTCCATGATCCGCTTCGCCTGGTCGGACAGGTCGGCGCTGTTCGTGGTGAAGTACGTCTCGCTGCCGACGAGCCGGACCGTGAGCCCACGGGCGTCGACCGTGAACTGCACGTTCGACGTCTGCCCGGCCTTCGCGAGGTTCGCCTTGATCGCCTGCTCGATGGCCTGCAGGTCGTCGAGCTCCTTCTTCGCCGCGGCGACGTCGGCCTTCGTCGCGGTCGTCGGCACCACGGTGGAGGCCGGGTCGACGTTGGTGTCCTTCGTGCCGGACGACGCGGTCGAGTGGTCCGCCTGGGACTTGTCGACGGAGTACCCGGAGCCGTCCTCGACCTCGTCCTTCGTCACGACCGTGCCCGACGCGGTGTCGACCTTCTGCGACTTCACCTCGCCGAAGCCCGTGGCGAGCGAGTTCTTCAGCTGGATGTACTTCTGCTGGTCGACCGTGGACATCGCGAAGAGCACGAGGAACATGCACATCAGCACGGTGATCATGTCCATGTACGAGGCCATCCAGCGCTCGTCGGGGTGCTCGGCCTCGTCGTGCGACTTCTTCGAGCGTCCGCGACCGCGCCCGCGGGGGTTGGCGCTCATCGTCAGGCCGCCAGCTGCTGGTCGTCGGCGTCTGCGTCGCTGCCCTTGCCGGCCTTCGCCTTGCCGCCCTTGGCGTCCCCACCGCGCGCCGCGGGCGGGACCATGGCGGTCAGGCGCTCGCCGAGCAGGCGCGGCTGGCTGCCGGCCTGCACCGCGAGGAGCCCCTCCATGAGCAGCGTCTGGCGGTCGGCCTCGAGCTGCGCGAGCTTGCGGAGCTTCCCGCCGATCGGCAGCCACAGGAAGTTGGCGGTGAGCAGGCCCCAGAGCGTCGCGACGAACGCGCTCGCGATGAGCGGACCGAGCTCGTCGGGCTTGCCGAGGTTCGCGAGGACGTGGGTCAGCGACACCACGGTGCCGATGATGCCGACGGTGGGGGCGAAGCCGCCGAGGCCCATGAAGAACGAGCTGGCCGACCGGACCGGGGCGGCGTTCGACTCGATCTCGTCCTCGAGCAGGATCCGCAGCTCGTCGCCGTCCGTGCCGTCCGCGATGTTCTGCAGCGCCTTCTTCATGAACGGGTCGTCGTGCTTGTCGGCCTCCTGCTCGAGCGCGAGCAGACCGTTCGCACGGGCCGTCTCGGCGAGCCCGACCACGTCGTCGATGACCGACTGCGGCGGGGTGACCTTGCCGGTGAACGCCTTCGGCACGGCCTTGAAGCTGGCGATGGCGTCCTTGAGGGTCGTGCTCGCGATGCCGCAACCGATCGTGGCGCCGAACACGAGCAGCATCGGTGCCGGCAGGAACAGCCCGGCGAGCTCGACGTGCTCCATCTCGACCATGCCGAACAGGGCGCCGAAGGCGAGCAGGATCCCGATGATCGTCGCGATGTCCACGTCAGCGACCCCCGTCCTGCGTGCGGGGTGCCCGGTCGGTGGACACGGCGTGGATCGGGGCGACCGGTGCCAGCGTCGGCTGCGGGCCGGTGGCGTTCCGCGCGGCGGTGTCCGTGCCGTAGGCCATGCCGACGATGCGTGCCCGGTACGCGGCGATCAGGTCGATGACGTCGGCCAGGGACTCGCGGACGATGTACTTGGCGCCGTCGACCATGATGAGCGTCGTGTCCGGCGTCTCCTGGATGCGCTCCACGAGATCGGGGTTGACAGCGAATCCGCTGCCGTTGAGTCGTGTGACGACGATCATGGCCCGTCCTGGTTCTCGATCGTCCCGCCGCCGTCCGTGGGGCGGGATGCTGCCCGTCCGTGGGCTGCACCGAGGACTATCGGCGGGCCGGGGCCGGTCGTTAGGCGTGACCGGCGCGACCCGCGTGACCGGCGTGACCCGCGTGACCTGCCGACACCGGATTCCGGATCCGCTGCATCCGATCGGCTCCTTCCACCGGTAGTGCCGGTGTGACGTCGACGACGACGTCGTCCGTACCGGCCCGAAGGGGCCAGAAGGAGACCCGACATGCGCAAGACACTCGCCACCGGCCTCGCCGCCGGTGTGCTGCTCGCCGCTGCTGCGGCCGCGGTCCCGGCGACCACCGCCTCTGCAGCCACCGGAGACGCGACGCTCTCCGTCCTGCACGCCGTCCCGGACGTCACGGTCGACGTCTACCTGGACGGGAAGCGCGCCCTCGACGACTTCACGCCGGGGACCCTCGCCGGCCCGATGATGGTCCCGGCGGGCGCCCACCAGCTCGCGATCACCGCCTCGGACGCAGCCGATGCGTCGGAGCCGGTCATCGGCCCCGTGGACGTCACGCTCGACGCCGGCGGGAACTACACCGCCGTCGCGCACGACGACACCAGCGGCAAGCCCACCGCCACGCTCTTCACCAACGATGTCTCGGCCACCCCGGCCGGGCAGGGACGCCTGATCGTCCGGCACGTCGCAGCCGCTCCCGCGGTCGACGTGCTCGCCGGTGGCGAGGCCGTGGTCAGCAACCTGTCGAACCCGGACGAGCAGGCACTCGAGCTCCCCGCCGGAACCGTCTCGGCATCCGTCGCCGCCACCGGCACGACCGACCCGGTGATCGGTCCGGCCGACGTCCCGGTCACCGCCGGAGCCGACACGATCGTGTACGCCTGGGGCAGCCTCGACGACGGCAACCTCGCCCTCGCCACCCAGACGATCTCGGACCTCGGCGGTACGCCGAACGGCGTCCCGGCCGGCAACGCCGGACTCGTCGCGACGAACCGGACCGACACCGCCGGGATCGTCGGCGGGACGGCAGCAGCCCTCGCGGCTGCGGTCGCGATCGGCGCGGTGGTGCTCCGGCGCCGCCGCACCGTGACCGGGGACCAGCGGCAGGACTCGGGTCACTGACCGTGCCGTCCCCGGTCCGGACCACCGCGGCGGCGCTCGTCGTCGCCGCGGTGGCCGCGACCATCCTGACCGGGTGCTCGTCGGGCGGCTCCCCCACCCCCGACGGGCACCCCTCGACCGCGATCGTCACCGGTCCGTCGTCGACGCCGACCCCGGTGCCGTCGGCGTTCTCGACCGCGGTGCCGCAGGTCCGCGCCACGGTCCCGCCGGCCGTCCGGGTGGCCGCTCCGTCCCGGATCGCCGTCGACTGGGCCGGGGTGCGGGCCGAGGTCCGTCCCGAGGGCGTCGACGACCGGGGCGGGATGTCCCTGCCGCCCGATCCGGCCGTCGCCGGCTGGTACCGGTACGGCGCAGCACCGGCGTCGACCGCGGGGACCGTCGTGATCGCCGCCCACGTCGACGCCGTCGGCTACGGCGTCGGGCCGTTCGCCCATCTCCGGGACGTCCCCGCCGGCACGACCGTCACCCTGACCGACACGGCCGGTGACCGGACCCGGTGGCGGATCGACTCGGTCGCCCTCATCGCCAAACGCGGCCTCCCGTGGGCCTCGGTCTTCCGGACCGACGGACCGCGACGGCTCGTCCTGGTCTCCTGCGGCGGCGTGTTCGACGAGTCCACCCACCACTACGAGAGCAACCTCATCATCAGCGCCACGCCCGCCTGACCGGACCGAGCACGTCCGCCGTACGATCGGGTCACGGTCGACGACGACCACGCCAGCGACAGGATCCAGTGACGACCACCCTCCCGGACGACAGCGAGCTCTCCGACGCGTTCAGCGCCGGGAGCGAGGACGCCCTGCGCGCCGTCTACGACCGGTGGTCCCCGCTCGTCTACTCGTTGGCGCTCCGCGCGCTGGGCGACCAGTCGGCGGCCGAGGACGTGACGCAACAGGTCTTCGTGAAGGCCTGGCGCCGGAGTGCCAGCTACGACCCGGAGCGGGCCCCACTCGGCGCCTGGCTCGTCGGGATCACCCGGAACTGCATCGCCGACGCCTTCGCGGAACGGACACGGCACGCCAGGACCACCGACCCGAGCGTCGTCGAGGAGACCGCGGCGGCACCGGAGTCCGAGTTCGACCTCGCCGAACGCGCGCTGGTCGCGGGCGAGCTCGACCGGCTCGACGACGTGCCACGCCGGGTCATGCGCTTGGCGTTCTACGACGAGCTGAGCCATCGTGAGATCGCCGAACGGCTCGGGCTCCCCCTCGGCACCGTCAAGAGTCACATCCACCGAAGTCTGGCTCGGCTCCGAACACGTCTCGAGGTGATCGAATGAAGCACGTCGACGACGAGACGCTCGCCATGCTCGCGGTCTCCGGTGTCGTGGCCGACGACGCCGTGACGGAGCACCTCGCTGCCTGCGCCCGGTGCCGCGACGAGGTCGCGGACCTGCAGCGCGTGGCCGCCGTGACGCGGTCGTCCTCCCACGTCCGGCTCGACGCGGCCCCGGAGGGGGTCTGGGACCGCATCGCCGCGGAGGTCCGGGACGGTCCGCCGCGCGACCTCCCGGCGGAGTCACCCGCACCGGTCGCGGTCTCCGGAGTGGGCCGCCCAGGAGGAACGACCCGCCCCCGCGGACGGGTCACCCCCGGTGGTCCCCGCGTCCACCGCCGTCGGCGCATCCTCCTGACCGTCGCGGCCGTCGTCGGGGCGTTCGCGATCGTGCTCGGGATCGGCGTGGCGACCGGTGCCCTGCCCGGGCTCCCCGGCTCGGCGTCCGAGACCGTGCTCGCACGGGCGGAGCTCGACGCGCTGCCCGGATGGTCCGGGGCCGGTGGCACCGCCGAGCTGGAGCGGGACCGCGACGGGCGGCTCTCGCTCGTGGTCGACCTGCGCGGCGGGACCGGACGAACGGGTACCGGTGCCCTGCGCGAGGTGTGGATGATGCGCTCCGACCTCGACGGGCTCGTCAGCGTCGGGTTCCTCGACGGCGACCGCGGGCGGTTCACGGTCCCGTCGGGCATGGACACCGCACGCTTCCCGGTCGTCGACGTCTCGGCCGAGGCGGACGACGGCGACCCGGCGCACTCGGGCGACTCGATCGTGCGCGGCCGGCTCGCACGCCCCTGACCGAGGGCGTGCGCAGTAGCCTGACGCCGTGATCACCCCCGAGGACCTGCTCGTGGGCCCCCGAGGCCGACGCTTCTGCTTCGAGCTCCTCGGACACGCGGCCGACGAGTCGTCCGAGGTCGCCGAGCACCTGTACCAGTTGAGCTTCTGGGCGGAGTACCACCTCGACCGTGATCGCGGAAACGCTCCTTCGCTCTTCGGGACCGGCGCCAACCGACCGGAGCCCGCTCCGTCGACGTCCGAGGTCGCCCGCGCACTCGAGGCCGTCATCGACACAGTCGACCCGCGGTCGATCGACACCACGCAGGTCCTCCGGGCACTCGCGGACACGGCCGACACCGCGATGTCCTGGCAGGAGCCGGACGCGACCGACGTCCTGCTCGCCCGGTCCGAATTCGCCCCGGCGCTCGCCCGGCTCGCGAGCACCTGGGCGTCCCTCCCCGCGGTGACCGCCGTCGTCGAACCGCCCGGAGCGGTGACGCAGTGGAGCACGGTCTTCGACGGCGAGCACGGGCGGCACCCCGACCGCGGCACCGGTCCGGGAGCAGCAGCACGGAGCCTCACTGCGTGGCACCGCGCACTGACGACCGAGGTGGCCGCAGTGCGGCCCCGCGATCGTCGTCGCCCGGCCGCGGCGAACGTGAGCGGCTCCTGGTGGTCGACACCACCGCCCGAGCTCGTCACCACCACCGCCGCCGTCGGGACCCTCGGCCCGATCGGGCTCTGGGCGGTGGAGGACGGGCTCGGCTGGGAGCGTGCCACCGTCGCTCCGATCCACCCGACACCGGACGTCCGCGTCCTGCTGGTCGACTCCGCGGAGGACTGGGGTGCGCTCTGCCGCCGGTGGTCCGTCGACGTGAGCGACACGACGCGCCGGCACGACTGGTACCGCACCACCGGCCGCGACGGACGGTGGCTGACACCGGACTGGTCCGCGCTCGCCGAGACCCACGAAGCCGTCCACGTGACGGTCCGCGCCTGGCTCCGCGCAGCCGGCACCGCGATCCCGGTCGACCCCGACACCGCGAGCGTCATCGCCGGGTGGACGCCGGACACCACCGTGTGGCTGCGCGACCCGCAACCGGTGGTCGACGACGACGCCGCGACCGTCTGGACGTTCGACGGCGACGGGCTCCGCTGGACGACAGGTGACGACGAAGTTCTCACAGATGGTGTACTCCCGACCCGATTCTGAGAAGCCTGGGTGTTGTCCCCCGTGATTTATCTCATGAGCGTGTTAGCGTGCCCCTCATGACCGACACCACCATCGTCGCTCCCCCGACCACCCCGGCCCCGCTCCGCGAGGTCGGCGCCCTCATCCGGGGCGCCCGCAAGGGCCGCAGCATGACCCAGGCCCAGCTCGCCGAACGCGTCGGCACGAGCCAGAGTGCCATCAACCGCATCGAGCAGGGCGGGCAGAACCTGTCCCTCGAGATGCTCACCCGCATCAGCGACGCCCTCGACCAGCAGATCGTCTCGATCGGCGGCGCCCCGCAGCGTGCACACCTCCGCGTGCAGGGCGGCCGCAAGCTCAGCGGCTCGATCGCGGTGAACTCGAGCAAGAACGCCGCCGTGGCGCTCCTGTGCGCCTCGCTGCTGAACCGTGGCGTGACCCGACTGCACAAGGTCGCGCGCATCGTCGAGGTCGACCGCATCATCGACGTGCTCCGCAGCCTCGGCGCGACCGTCACCTGGTCCGAGGACGGCGAGACCCTCGAGATCGTCGCCCCGTCCGACCTCCGTCTCGACGCGATCGACGCCGATGCCGCCCGCCGGACCCGCAGCGTCCTCATGTTCCTCGGTCCGCTCAGCGGCCGGTACGAGTCCTTCCGCCTGCCGTACGCCGGCGGCTGCGACCTCGGCACCCGCACGGTCGAGCCGCACCTCATCGCCCTGCGCCCGTTCGGCGTCGACGTCGAGGCGACGTCGGGCTGGTACGAGGTCGACGTGGCGAACACCGAGGTCCCGACGAAGTCGGTCGTCCTCACCGAGCGCGGCGACACCGTCACCGAGAACGCGATCCTGGCCGCGGCCGCCCGCGACGGCGAGACCGTCATCCGCAATGCCAGCCCGAACTACATGGTGCAGGACCTCTGCTTCTTCCTCGAGCTCCTGGGGGTGGAGATCGAGGGCATCGGCACCACCACGCTCCGGATCACCGGCAAGAGCCGCATCGACGAGGTCGTGGACTACTGGCCGAGCGAGGACCCGGTCGAGGCCATGAGCCTGCTGACCGCCGGCATCGTCACCGACTCCACGCTCACCGTCACGCGCGCACCGATCGAGTTCCTCGAGATCGAGCTCGCGACCCTGGCCGAGATGGGCCTGCGCTTCGACGTCACCGACGAGTACCCCGCCGCGAACGGCCGCACCCGCCTGGTCGACATCACGGTGCACCCGTCCGAGCTGCACGCGCCGATCGACAAGATCCACGCGATGCCGTTCCCCGGCCTGAACATCGACAACCTGCCGTTCTTCGTGGTCATCGCCGCGATGGCGGAGGGCACCACGCTCGTGCACGACTGGGTCTACGAGGGCCGCGCGATCCACCTGCTCGACCTCACCCGCCTGGGCGCGAGCGTGACCCTGCGCGACCCGCACCGGCTCGACGTGACCGGCCCGACGCACTTCTCGGGTGCCGAGGTCAGCTGCCCGCCGGCCCTCCGCCCCGCCGTGGTCATCCTGCTGGCGATGCTCGCGGCCAAGGGCGAGAGCGTCCTGCGCAACGTCGGCATCATCGCCCGCGGCTACGAGCAGCTGCAGGAACGGCTCAACTCGCTCGGCGCGTCCATCGAGACGTTCCACGACTGACGCACCGGAGGCCGCACCCGGCCGCCTGCCGACGTGACCCGACGGCCCGTCCCCGCAAGTGGGGACGGGCCGTCACCCGTCCCGGGTGAACCGAGCCGTTCCTCCAGGCCGATGCCCAGGAGCGCTCCACTGCCCACCCAGGCCGACGGTGCTGGATGGGCTGATGGCCACGAGATCGCTCCTGACCGTCCCCCTGCTCACCACCGTCGCAGCCGCCGCCCTGGCGTGGTTCGTGCTCGGTCCGGCCGCCGCGCTCGCGTTCGTCGCGCTCGCACTGCTCGAGATCGCGATGGCGGCCGACTCGTCGGTCCCGATGGCCGGCATCGCGTCGCGCCTCCACTCCCCCGCACGGCGGCTGTTCCTGTCGCTCGGCATCGTCGCTGGTGTCCTCGCGATGCGGCTGCTGCTCCCACCGGCCGCGGTGGCGGTCGGCGACGCGACCGACCCGGCGAGCTCGGTGGGCGAGGCCGTGTTCGCACCCGGCTCGTTCTCGGCGCACCTCGCCGAGGTGCGGCCGGCCCTCGCCGCCTTCGGCGCCGCGTTCATCTGGCTCGTGTTCGCCGAGTACCTCTTCAACACGGACCGCGCGTCGCGTCGGTCCTGGCTGGGCCGACTGGAGGCGCGGCTCGCCCGGGTCGCCCGCCCTCGCGTCTGGTCGCTGGTCACCGCCGGCGCCGGGGTGCTGCTGACCTCGGTGCTCGTGGGGGTCGACGCCGGGTGGTCCCCGCCGACGCTGCTGCCGGTGGTCCTCGGCGGGACGATCGGCATCGGCGCGTACCTCGGGTCGAAGCGGATCGCGGCGTGGGCGCTCCGGAGCACGGACGGGACCGACACGGCGTCGATCGGGATCGGGAGCGGCGCCTGGCGGATCCACGCCTACGCCTCGACGGTCGTCTTCGAACGCGGGCTCGTGGTGTTCATGCTGTTCGAGATCCTCGACGGGGTCTACAGCCTGTCCGGCTCCGGTGTGCTCGGCGGTGACGGGCTCGGGGCGCTCGAACAGGCGGCCGTGGCGATCGCCGCGATCGGGGTCGGGGCGGTGTTCCTCGCGCGCCTGACCTCGCGGCTCGACGAGGCGTCGGGGCTGAAGCGGCTCCGGTACCTCAAGGCGGGGGCGGCCTACGTGCTGGGCATCCTCGCGGTGCTGCTGTGGACGAGCCTGCTCGTGCCGATCCCCGGCGTCGTCGTCGGATGGTTCGGCAGCGTCGTGATCGGCCTGGCGCTCGCGACCTCGCTGCCGTGGGGTGCGTGGTGGCGCCGGGCGCGGCGGTCGTTGCCCGGTGGGGCGCGCGCCGCGCGGGGCTGAACGGTCCGCCCCGCGGCAGACCCGCGCCGTCGAGGACTCCGGGTGCGCGCGGAGCCGCACCGTGCCTCCTGTCCGGTGTCAGCCGCGACCGACGAACGGCATCGCGGTCGGCATGACCGTCAGGTTCGGCACGTTCGCGCCGGTCGGCATCCCGGCCATGTACGCGACCGCCCGGCCCGTCTCGGCGACGTCCATCGTCGGTTCGGGGCGGATCGAGCCGTCCGCCTGCATCGTCCCGTCCGCCGCGCCCGACCCCATCGTGGTGGCGGCGTTGCCGATGTCGAGCTGCCCGCAGGCGATGCCGAACGCCCGACCGTCGAGCTGCAGCTGCTTCGTCAGGCCGGCCACCGCGTGCTTGGCGACCGTGTAGGGCGCGGAGAGCGGACGCGGTGCGTGCGCGGAGATCGAGCCGTTGTTGATGATGCGGCCGCCCTGCGGTGTCTGGGTCCGCATGATCCGGAACGCCTCGCGGGCGCAGAGGAACGAACCCGTGAGGGTCACGGCAAGCACCTCGTCCCAGGTGTCGAGCGTGATCTCGTCGAACTGCGTCGCCGGCGCCCCGGTGCCGGCGTTGTTGAACAGGAGGTCGAGTCGGCCGAACCGCGCGACGGTCTCGTCGAAGAGCCGTCGGACGTCCGCCTCGACCGAGACGTCGGCGACGACCGGCACGATGCGCTCCGAGACGGCCGCGACCTCGTCGAGCGGGCCACGCCGCCGTCCGGCGACCACGACCGCCCACCCGTCGCCCGCCAGCGCGAGTGCGGCGGAGCGGCCGATCCCGCTGCCGCCGCCGGTCACGACGGCGGTGCGGGTGTCACGCGCGCGGGCGGGGGTCGTGTCGTCGCTCATGGCGGCACGCTACCGCGGACGTCCGTCCCCGTGCGTCATGCGTCGACCACCCCGTCGGGCACCGGTGCGACCAGGCCCGCTCGCCGACGGAGGTCGAACGCGGCCGCGACCAGCTCGCGCGTGCGCGGATGCCGTCCCGCGTCGAACAGCTGCTCGGCCGGACCGACGTCGACGATCCGCCCGGCGTCGAAGACCGCGATACGGTCGGCGACGCGACGCACCACCGCGAGGTCGTGCGACACGAAGACGCACGTCGTCCCGGTGGTGCGCTGCAGGTCGAGGACGAGGTCGAGGATCCGCGCCTGCACGGACACGTCGAGCGCCGAGGTGGGCTCGTCGCACACGACCAACGGGACGGGACCGGCGAAGGCCCGGGCGATGGCGACGCGCTGCTTCTGTCCGCCGGAGAGCTGCGCCGGCCGGCGGTCGAGGACCTCGGCGTCGAGTCCGACCCGGGCGGCGAGGTCCTCGGCGCTGCCCTCGCCACCGAGCAGTCGGATCGCCCGGCCGAGCACCTGCCGGACGGTCCGCCTCGGGTTGAGCGACGCGTCGGCGTTCTGGAACACGACCTGCACGGGCGGGGTCCGTCGCCCGGGGCCGTCGCCCGCAGCGGAGGCAGCCGTGGTCACCGTGCCGTCGTACCGGACGAGACCGGCGAGGGCACGTCCGAACGTGGTCTTGCCGGAGCCGGACTCCCCGACGACGCCGAGGACCTCGCCCCGGTGCAGGTCGAGGTCGATGCCGTCGAGGGCGACCGCACCGTCGTACTCCTTGCGGAGGCCGCGGACCGACACGAGCACGTCGTCCTCCGTGGTGCCGCGTGCGGCCTTGCCCGCGGTGATGTCCGGCAGCGCCTCGACGAGCTGCACCGTGTACGGCTCGGACGGCGCACCGAGCACCGTTCGAGCGGAGCCTTCCTCGACGAGCACGCCGTGCCGGAGGACACCGACCCGCTCGCAGTGCGCGGCGACGAGCGGCAGGTTGTGGCTGATGAGGAGCGTGGCGAAGCCGGTCTCCTCGCGCAGTTCGTCGATGAGCGCCATGATCCCCGCCTCGACGGTGCTGTCGAGGCCGGTCGTGGGCTCGTCGAGCACGAGCAGCCGCGGCCGGGACACCAGGGCCATCGCGATCGCGACGCGCTGCTGCTGCCCGCCGGACAGCTCGTGCGGGTACCGGACGACGATCGTGTCCGGGTCGGGCAGACCGACGCGGGTGAACGCCTCGACCGTGCCGGACTCGGCCTCGGCCCGCCCCGACCCGGTGGCACGGAGCACCTCGGCGACCTGACGGCCGACGGGCATCGTCGGGTTCAGCGCGAGGCCCGGCTCCTGGTGCACGACCGCGACCACGTCACGCCGGAAGCGCCGGAGCCGTTCGCGGCGGAGCGTGGGGACGTCCGAACCGTCGACGACGATCGCCGCCGCCGAGACGTCGGCATCCGGACCGAGCGAGGCGGTGAGGGTCCCCGCCACCGTGCTCTTGCCGGAGCCGGACTCGCCGACGAGGCCGTACGACCCGCCCGCCTCGATCGTGAAGGACACCCCGTCGACGACCCTGACGCCGCGGTACGCGACGGTGAGTCCCTCGACCCGGACCAGCGGTTCGCTCACTCGGCGACCTCCTTGAGGTTGTCCGCGATGAGGTTCGCGGCGACGACGATCGACGCCACGGCGACGCCCGGGAAGACGACCGTCCACCAGGCGGCCTGCAGGTAGGCGCGGTTCGCGTTGATGTCGAGGCCCCAGTCGGCGGCCGGAGGTTGCGACCCGAGGCCGAGGAAGGAAAGCGACGCGGTGATGAAGATGGCGGCACCGAGGCTCAGGACGGCCTGCACGACGAACACCCCGACGACGTTCGGCAGGAGCTCGGTGAGCATCGCCCGGAGCGCGCTCTCGCCCTGGAGCCGGGCCGCCTGCACGTAGGACTTGCCCATCTCGACGAGCACCGCGGCGCGGACGATGCGCGCGATGCCCGGTGCGAACAGCACGCCGACGATGAGCACGAGCGCCGGGGTCGAGACGCCGAACGCCCCCACGAGCACCACCAGGAAGATGAGGCTCGGCAGCGCGAGGAGCACGTCGAAGAACCGCATCAGGGCGGTGTCGACCCAGCCGCGGTAGAAGCCCGCGACGAGCCCGAGCGTGCCCCCGAGGACGGTCGCGAGCGCGGCACCGAACGGGCCGATCACGAGCGCCGGGCGGGCCCCGGCCGCGACCCGGGCGAAGACGTCGCGCCCGAGCGAGTCGGTGCCGAACCAGTGCGCCGCACTCGGCGCCTGCAGGAGTTCCCCGGTCTTCGCGAACGGCTGCAACCCGAGCGCGTGCCACCCGACGGCGAGGACGACCCACCAGACGAGGACCGCGACCGAGACCAGGAACGTCGGGCGACCCAGCAGCGCGCGCCAGCCACGGCGGGCACGGCGCGATCCGGCGGTGTGCTCCGGCCCGGTGACGACCGGGGCGTCGGTGGCGAGGGCTCCGGGGACGACGGCGGTCATGCGGTGACCCGCCGTTCGAACCGGATCCGGGGGTCCACCACGACGAACAGGAGGTCGGTGAGCAGCAGCGCGCCGAGGGACAGCGCTCCGGCGAGCATCACGCCGCTCTCGAGCAGGAGTGCGTCCTTCCGCTCGGCGGCCGACACGAGCAGCGCGCCGAGCCCCGGGTACGAGAAGAGCGTCTCGACGATCACGCTCCCGCCGAGCAGGGTGCCGAGGTAGATCCCGAGCACCGAGAACGTCGGGATGAGCGCGTTGCGGACGACGTGCCGCCGGACGATCTGACCGGTCGTCAGCCCCTTCAGCACCGCGGTCCGGTGGAACTGCGACCGGATGGTCTCGATGACCCCGGCCCGCACCATCCGGGTCAGGACGGCGAGGTACGCCAGGGCCAGCACGACCGCCGGCAGGGTGAGCACCCGGAGCCGCTCGCCGAACCCCGCGTCGAGTGCCCCGGACGCCTGCACGGGCACGACGCGGAGCCAGACCGCGAAGACCAGCAGCAGGACGATCCCGACCACGAACTCCGGGATCGCGGAGACGGTCAGCAGGCCCACCGTCACGGCACGGTCCGACCGGCGCCCCTGGCGGTAGGCCTGCACGGCGCCGAGCACGAGGGCGACCGGCACCATGATGACGAAGGCGTACGCGCCGAGCAGGAGCGAGTTGCCGAGCCGTCCGAGCACCAGGTCCCGCACCGGCTCGGAGTACACGAAGCTCGTGCCCCAGTCGCCGGTCACGAACCCGCCGATCCAGTGCAGGTACCGGCTCACGAGGGAGCCGTCGAGTCCGTGGTCGACGTTCCAGGCCTGCACCTGCGCCGCCGTCGCGTACTGCCCGAGCGCGTTCCGACCGGGGTCCCCCGGGACGACCTGGACCAGCCAGAACGTGAGGATCGAGACCACGACCAGGACGAGCGGGATCTGGACGACCCGCTGGCCGACGAGGGACAGCAGACGACGACGGCGCGCGGTGCTCATGACGAGGTGACCCCGATCCCGCGGAAGTCGAACCCGCCCGGGAAGTCCTGCCCGGACCGGAAGGTCCCCGTCACGCGCTTCTGCAGCAGGATGCTGCTCGACGCGAACGCCGGCACGATCACCGGCAGGTCCGTCCACTCGATCGTCGCGATCCGGTCGGCGAGGTCCTGCCGCTCGGACTCCGACGTGGTCGACTCGTACTGGTCGACGAGGGTCTCGAGCTCCGGGTTCGAGTACTTCGACGCGTTCCAGGCGGCGCCGGACCGGTAGATCAGGTCGACGTACTGGGCCGGCAGTCGCTGCGCCCAGTTCGTGATCGTCACCGGGGCGTTGAGCCACGGCGTGTCGGCCCCGTCGGCGTAGTACTGCGCGCTCGTGAGCACCTTGAGCGTGACGTCGAACCCGCCGACGGCCTCGAGCTGCTGCTGCACCACCTGGGCGAGCGCCTTCTCGGCGTCGAGCGTGGTGATCTCGAACGACACGGTCTTGCCGCCGAGGAGTTCCCGCACCTTCGCCGCGTCCTGTGACCGCTGCTCGAGGCCCTTCGGCTGGATCGCGGAGCTCGGGAAGAACGTGGTGTCGTTGCCGACCTCGGCGTTCCCGCCGTAGACCGTCTTGACGATCTCCTTCCGGTCGAGCGCCAGGGCGAACGCCTCGCGGACGGCCGGGTCGTCGAACGGCGCCTTGGTCACGTCGAGGAAGATGCCGTCGAACTTGTTGTAGTACGGCTTGGTCTCGTTGTAGTCGGAGGCCTGCAGCGTCGAGGTCGCGGTGGGGCTCGACGCGATCTGGTCGATCTCGCCGCTCTGGAAGGCCAGCAGCTGTGCCTGGTCGTCGGCGTAGAACTTCACGTCGACCTTGTCGAGGTCGACGTCCTTCGCGTCCCAGTAGTCGGGGTTCTTCGTGAACGTCGCGCCCTGTCCGGCGGAGTACTTCGACAGCACGAACTGGCCGGCACCGACGGGCTGCTTCGCCCAGTTCGTCGATGCCGTGAAGCCGGCGGGCTGGATCGTCGTGTTCGAGCCGGTGAGCAGGTAGGGGAAGTCGGCGTAGGGCTTGTCGAGCGTGAACTCCACGGCGGAGTCCCCGTCCGCGGCGACGGACCCGAGGATGCCCTCGAAGCTCGACTTGCCGGGCGACTGGCTGTCCGAGCCGATGATCGAGTCGAACGTCGCGACGACGTCCTTGCTCGTGAGGGCGGCGCCGTCCGAGAACTTCAGGCCGTCGCGCAGGGTGACGGTCCAGGTGCGCCCGTCGGACGAGGCCTTCCAGGAGTCGGCGAGCCGGCCCTCGAGCTTGCCCTGCGCGTCCTGGCTGAGGAGTCCCTCGGATGCCAGCCCGACGATGAACATCGCGTTGTAGTCGGACGTGGTGAGGGGGTTGATGGTGCTGTCGGGCTCCTGGAGGCCGAGCGTGTAGGTGCCGGCGTCCGAGGAGCCGGACGAGGCGTCGCCACCGGACGAGCACGCGGCGAGGGTGAGGGCGAGGGCGGACGCGGTGGCCGCGAGGGCGAGGCGCTTGAGGCGACGCCGCCGCGACGTGAGGTCGACGGTCATGGTTGGCTCCTGGGTTCGGGGTGCAGGGGGTGGTGCGGTCAGCGGTGCGCGCGGTCGGGCACGCGGGGGTGTCCGAACCGCTCACGCAGGGTGAGGTCGTCGTACGTGGTGGCGGTCCGGCCGCGGCGCTGCAGCTCGGGCACGACGTGGTCGACGAAGCGGTCGATGCCACCCGGCAGGTACGGGAACTGCACGATGAAGCCGTCCGCTCCGCCGTCGTCCGCGAGTTCCTCGAGCCGGTCGGCGATCTCCGGCCCGGTGCCGGTGAGCAGGCTCCGCCGGTACGACCACGAGTAGACGTCGCGGGGCGTCGCCGGCCCGTCCGCGAGCAGGCGCTCGACCGCGGGCTTCGGCGACCGGGTCTCGTTCGAGGTGTCGAACTCCTCGGCGTAGTCGAACGGCACGTCGACGTCGCGCCCGGACAGGTCCTGGCCGATCTGGTGCGACACGTCCTCGAGGATGAGCGCGTCCGGGGTGAGCGCCAGGATCGCGTCCGCCTCGGCCCGGGCGTCGGCGGCGGTCTCCCCCACGACCGGCATGACCGAGGGCATGATCTTCACGGCGTCGGCAGCGCGACCGTGTCGGACCGCCCGGGCGCGCAGGTCGTCGACGAACCGACGGACGTCGGCCGCGGACCCACCCCGCGTGAACACGGCGTCCGCGGTGTCGGCGGCGAGCTCGAGGCCGGACTCGGAGCCGCCGGCCTGGAACAGCAGCGGGTGGCCCTGCGGCGGCCGGGCGATGTTGAGCGGACCGCGCACCCGGAAGAACTCCCCGTCGTGGTCGAGCCGGTGCAGCCCGTCCCGGTCGGCGAAGATCCCGGACGCGGCGTCCGCACGGATCGCGTCGTCGTCCCAGCTGTCGAGCAGACCGTGGACGACGTCGACGAACTCGCGGCCACGCTCGTACCGGCGGGAGTGGTCGATGTGCGCGTCGCCGCCGAAGTTCCGGGCCTCTTCGTCGTAGCGGCTCGTGACGAGGTTCCACGCCGCGCGGCCCCGGCTGATGTGGTCGAGGGAGGCGATCGTCCGCGCCACGTGGTACGGCTCGTTGTAGGTGGTCGAGACCGTCGCCGCGAGCCCGATGCGGCTGGTCACCTGGGACAGCGCCGCGAGCAGGGTGAACGGCTCCGGGCGGAGCGCGCCGTAGTGGTCGACGCCCGACGGGTACCGGTCCCAGAAGTACAGGCCGTCCGCCAGGAACAGCGTGTCGAAGAACCCGCGCTCGGCGCTCTGCGCGATGTGGCGGTGGTGGCCGATCGTCAGGTGCTCGGCCGGCCGCGACGACGGGTGCCGCCAGCCGGTGACGTGCGCGCCGCCGGGGTGGAAGGCGAACGCACCGAGCAGGATCCGGTCGCTCATGCCGAGACCTCCGCCGTCCGGAGCGTGCTCGCCGGTCGCGCCAGCCCGAGTTGCTCGCGCAGGGTGTCCCCGCGGTACGTGCGGTCGTACACGCCGCGGCGTTCGAGTTCCGGCACCACCTGGTCGACGAACCGGTCCACGCTCACCGGGATCGACGAGAACGCGAGCATGAAGCCGTCCGCGGCGTCCTGCTCGTAGCGCTCGGTCAGCCAGTCCGCGATCTGCTCGGGTGTCCCGGGCAGGAACCGGCGCCGCAGGATCGTCCGGTAGACCTCGCGCAGCGTCGTGGCGTCCGCGGCGATGCGTCGGATCGACTCGTACACCGACTTCGACTGGGTGATCGACGACTCGTCGAAGACGTGCTCGAACGGCGCGTCGAGCGGCCGGTCGGACAGGTCGGTCTGCAGGTAGTGCGAGAGCAGGTCGAGCGAGACGCGGTCCGGCGTGAGCTCCTCGATCTCATCGAGCTGGCGCAGCGCGTCCGCCTCGGTGTCGCCGATGACGGGCGACACGGCCGGCAGGATGAGCATCGACGACGGATCGCGACCGTTGTCGACGGCTCGCCGCTTGTAGTCGGCGTACAGCGCCTGCGCGTCGGCGAGCTCGTCCTGCCAGAGCGTGAACACGCCCTCGGCCTTCGCCCCCGCCAGCGCTCGGCCGGCCTCGGACGCGCCGGCCTGGAACAGCACCGGGTGCGCCTGGGGCGGACGGGCGATGTTCAGGGGTCCCCGCACCCGGAAGAACTCCCCCTGGTGGTCGAGGACGTGCAGGCCCTCGCGCTTGGCGAAGTACCCGGACTGCTTGTCGTGGAGGAAGGCGTCGTCGTCCCAGCTGTCCCAGAGTCCCTGCACGACGTCGACGAACTCGGCCCCGCGCCGGTAGCGCACCGCGTGGTCGAGGTTGGCGTCGCGCCCGAAGTTCCACGCCTCTTCGTCGGAGGCGCTCGTGACGAGGTTCCACGCGGCGCGGCCCTCGCTGAGGTGGTCGAGCGAGGCGAGCTTCCGTGCGACGTGGTACGGCTCGTTGTACGTCGTCGACACCGTGGCGGCGAGTCCGATGTGCTCGGTCCGCTGCGAGAGCGCGCCGAGCAGCGTGAAGGGCTCGGTGCGGATGTTCATGACGTGGTCGATGCCGGAGTCGAAGCGGTCCCAGACGTAGAGCTCGTCGGCGATGAAGAGCGTCGCGAACCCGCCACGCTCGAGCGTCTGGGCGAACCGGACGTAGTACTCCACGTCGAGGTACTGCTCCGGTTCGCTGCCGGGCAGCCGCCAGCTCGTGACGTGTTCACCGCCCGGGTAGAAGACCATCCCGCCCAGCACGAGGCCGCCGTCGCGCGTCATGCCGTCACCGCCTCTCGTGTCCGTGCCGGTGCGACCGGCCCCACCGTCGCCCCGATGCGTGGCGCGACGTCCTCCGCGAACAGCGCGAGGGCCTCGCGCCGACGCTCCTGGTCGGCGTAGCCGTGCTCGACCTGCACGTTGAGCTGCGTGGCGTACCGGGAGTACGGCTTCGACAGGATCGACTCGGCGATGTCCTCGGCGGTGCCGTAGTGCAGGTTCAGCGACGCGGCCTTCTCGGCCAGGGTCGACGCCGGGGGCAGGAACGACTCGCCCCACGCGTACTTCGCCTCGATGCCGGCACGGGCCTCGCGCAGCGCCGTGGCACGGTCACGGGCCGGGTAGATCGCGGTGGAGAGCGCCACCCGCGGCACCGCGCCGTCGGGCAGTGCGTCGAGGTAGGCGGCGGCGGTGACCTCGGCCGGTACCGTCTGGGTCGTGCCGACCAGGACCCCGTGTCCCCGGGTGGCGGCGATCGCCGCGCTGCCGGCGGTGAGGGTGGCGTCCCAGAGCCGGTCCAGCAGCGCGCTGCCGTCCGGGTTCAGTCGGGCCGTGCCGGTCCCGAGCGGCTCCCCGCGGAGCGCACCGAGCAGCGTGTCGAGCTGGGCGTCGAAGGCCGCCCGACGTGCCTCGTGCTCGGCATGGGCGAGGTCCGGCGCGAAGACGTCGAGGGTCTCCGGGCCGCCGCCGTTCGCGACGCCGAGCTCGACCCGGCCGTCACTGAGCGCGTCGAGCACCGCGGCGTCCTCGGCGACGCGGACCGGGTCCTCGTGCGGGAGCGTCACCGCACCGAGTCCGAGCCGCAGGGTCGAGGTGCGCTCGGCGAGGGCGGCGAAGAAGACGAACGGTGACGGCAGCCCGCCGCGGGTCGGGTCGTCGTCGTGCCGGAAGTGGAACTGACGGACCCACGCGCTCTCGTACCCGAGTCGTTCCGCGGCGGCGAACAGGTCCAGCTCGTCGCGGTACGCCCGGCTCGCCGGCGGCGCTTCCGTCCCGTGCGAGAACACCGCGATCCGCAGTGGCACCGAGGCCACGCGGGCGGCCCGTTCGACGTGCGTCATGGAACACTCCCTCGTCAGTGGAGTGATGCAAACACGCACCACCGACGGTCCACGAGCGGCGCCGTAACGGAGCGTTGCGCGACGTCACACAACGTAGGACTGCGCACGGACCGCGTCCGAGGAGCATGATCGCCCCGTGCCGCAGCCCGCCGAATCCGACACCCTCCGCCGTCGTCACCCCGCCCTGCCGGACCACCTCACGTGGGAGCCGAGCAGCCGCTGGGTCCGCGCGGTCGTCGACGGCCTGACGGTCGTCGACACCCGTGCGCCGATCCTCGTGTGGGAGGCCGCCCACAAGGTCCCCGAGTACGGGATCCCGCGAGCCGACGTCCGCACCGACGTCCTGTCGCCGGCGGACGACGCACCCGCACCGGGTCGGTCCTGGCGCCCGGTCCGACCGGCCCGACGCTGGTACCACCTCCGGCTCCCCGACCGGGTCGTCCCGCACGTCGCCTGGTCGTGGGACGACGACGGCCTCGACGGGTGGCTCGGCGTCACGTGGACCCCGGGAGTCCTGGACGCCTGGTACGAGGAGGACGAGCGCGTCATCACCCATCCCCGCGACCCGCACAACCGGGTGGACGCGCTCCCGAGCAGCCGGCACGTCGTGGTCCGCGACGGCGACCGGGTGCTCGCCGACTCCCGTTCGCCCGTCGCCGTGTACGAGACCGGCCTGCCGACGCGCTGGTACCTGCCCCGCGAGGACGTCCGGTTCGACGAGCTCGTCGCCACCGACACCGCCAGCGAGTGCCCGTACAAGGGCCACGCGACCGCGTACTGGGGAGTCCGGCGCGCGGACGGCACCGTCGAGGACGTCGCGTGGTCCTACCCGGACCCCTTCCCCGCGGTGGCCGCCGTCCGCGACCGCGTCGCGTTCTGGGGTGAGCGGGTGGTCGTCGAGGTGGACGGCGTCCGCGCGTCGTCCGCGGTGGACCTGCGCGTCTGACGGACGGGAGGCGCGGGTGGGG
>Ga0308160_10001146_pt1 | contig 40062 bp, 31 predicted proteins | sample PhyFR1_FD_201036 | JGI IMG/M metagenome (GOLD analysis project Ga0308160, IMG submission 201036) | Phyllosphere microbial communities from UC Gill Tract Community Farm, Albany, California, United States - DLSLF.R1 | ecosystem: Host-associated > Plants > Phyllosphere > Unclassified | place: USA... | reverse complement strand
TGCTTTGGTTTTCCTTTTGTGCTTTCATTTAATTGTATCTTCGTGATACAACACAACTTCAGAAACTGGCAGAAATTATGATCACCCGTTGTGAATTGCTTTCATTTAATCGTATCTTCGTGATACAGCACAACAGTATCTGCGTTTGATTCTACTTCGTTGTTGTTGTGAATTGCTTTCATTTAATCGTATCTTCGTGATACAGCACAACCACTTATCGGAACCATATCCATCGTTCAAAGTTGTGAATTGCTTTCATTTAATCGTATCTTCGTGATACAGCACAACTTATAATCTCTCAAGTCCTGGACTTGAGTAGTTGTGAATTGCTTTCATTTAATCGTATCTTCGTGATACAACACAACTTTGACCTTTTCTATTGAGTGGCCAAACGTGTTGTGAATTGCTTTCATTTAATCGTATCTTCGTGATACAACACAACGGTGGACTCGATAAAATCAAAGAAGCGCTCGTTGTGAATTGCTTTCATTTAATCGTATCTTCGTGATACAACACAACTTCGAATGGTGCGACGAGAATCCGTACCAGGTTGTGAATTGCTTTCATTTAATCGTATCTTCGTGATACAACACAACTGGAGCTCCATCCCCGTAAACCGTCACGATGTTGTGAATTGCTTTCATTTAATCGTATCTTCGTGATACAACACAACCACATGTGGTCAATCTCGAATGAATACTGTGTTGTGAATTGCTTTCATTTAATCGTATCTTCGTGATACAACACAACAAGTCGCAAAGAACATCAAAGTCACAACTAGTTGTGAATTGCTTTCATTTAATCGTATCTTCGTGATACAAACACAACACTTTTACAGGCCTATTTATTCGCTTTGGCGTTGTGAATTGCTTTCATTTAATCGTATCTTCGTGATACAACACAACAAGAAATAGAAAATGAACTTTCAAATCTACGTTGTGAATTGCTTTCATTTAATCGTATCTTCGTGATACAACACAACGAAATGTCAATGTAAGTACTTTCCTTTCCAGTTGTGAATTGCTTTCATTTAATCGTATCTTCGTGATACAACACAACTCTTTGTCAGACCATTGATACACGTTTACTGTTGTGAATTGCTTTCATTTAATCGTATCTTCGTGATACAACACAACGGGAGTGGACCAGGTCCTTTCTCCAATCACGTTGTGAATTGCTTTCATTTAATCGTATCTTCGTGATACAACACAACGGTTTCCGTTTCTTCTTCGATTTCCGGTTCGTTGTGAATTGCTTTCATTTAATCGTATCTTCGTGATACAACACAACTTCGCCGTTAAAGTGTACATCGAAAGGGATGTTGTGAATTGCTTTCATTTAATCGTATCTTCGTGATACAACACAACTTTGAAAATCTAATACCATACCTTTGTTTGGTTGTGAATTGCTTTCATTTAATCGTATCTTCGTGATACAACACAACTTAAACATCGATTAACATGGAACACTTATTGTTGTGAATTGCTTTCATTTAATCGTATCTTCGTGATACAACACAACCGTTGTTACCTTCGGTATTCGAATCGCCGTGTTGTGAATTGCTTTCATTTAATCGTATCTTCGTGATACAACACAACCAGAGCTTAACGAATCAATGGAGGCAGCAAGTTGTGAATTGCTTTCATTTAATCGTATCTTCGTGATACAACACAACTCTTATTTTGAAAGCAAGGACGCAGCCGCCGTTGTGAATTGCTTTCATTTAATCGTATCTTCGTGATACAACACAACCTATGAAGAAAGATGACTACCTATCTTTACGTTGTGAATTGCTTTCATTTAATCGTATCTTCGTGATACAACACAACAATTTTCTTACATAATACCTTTGCGGGCCAGTTGTGAATTGCTTTCATTTAATCGTATCTTCGTGATACAACACAACTTAAAAAATTCGTCGACAGCGAGTTAGATCGTTGTGAATTGCTTTCATTTAATCGTATCTTCGTGATACAACACAACACGGCTTCTGAGAAATCCGCCCGGCTTAAAGTTGTGAATTGCTTTCATTTAATCGTATCTTCGTGATACAACACAACACATCTGGGAACGAACCTGATGAATTTATGGTTGTGAATTGCTTTCATTTAATCGTATCTTCGTGATACAACACAACAATACCTACATACGTACCATTAACTTGCGTGTTGTGAATTGCTTTCATTTAATCGTATCTTCGTGATACAACACAACAAAAAAGGAATATTGGTAGCGAAAGAAACTGTTGTGAATTGCTTTCATTTAATCGTATCTTCGTGATACAACACAACAAACGAATTAGTAGGTAATCTGCCGCAGATGTTGTGAATTGCTTTCATTTAATCGTATCTTCGTGATACAACACAACCTCAACATTTAACCCACTGAATTTCAGTGGGTTTATTTGTTGATTAGGATTTAAAAAATCAGAAGAGTTCGAGCTGTTGGAAGGTCGGAGGCGGTTCTTCTTTATTCCTGGCAAAGAAAATTTCGATATCGCCGAATTGTTTGTCGGTGATGCACATAATGGCTACTTTGCCGGCTTTGGGCAGCATCGATTTTACGCGCTTGATATGCACTTCCGCATTTTCACGGCTTGGACAATGACGTACGTACATGGAAAACTGGAACAGCGTAAAGCCGTCATCGATCAGTGCTTTCCGGAAACGGTTAGCATCCTTCATATTGGCTTTCGTTTCGGTCGGGAGATCATACAATACTATTATCCACATAATCCGGTATGCGTTAAACCTTTCGGCATTCATATTTTTCTTTGTAAAATGTAAAAAGTATTCCGATGTATCAGATCAGTTCGGGATAAGAGATCAATCGTTTTTCTCCGGTATAGCATTTGTAAAGCGATGAGGCCGTTGTTTTCACAGCTACCAGCAATGGCCTTGTTTTATCATCAATGCGTACATCTTTCGTTGCGATCTGTAACATATAGGCTTTAAAATCTTTCGTCAGTTCATCGCTTCCGGGATGCAACTTAAGCCACTGCATGACCATCAGATCGACAAAAGGACGGTAAGGCTCCATCAGATCGTCGGCAAGGCAGTACGGATTGTATTTGTTTTTATGAAAGATGCCGAGAACCGGAAGCAACCCTGTTTCAACAATAGCCCGGGCTACAATGCTCCGGAGCACCGCATAGCCGAAATTGAAAAACGGGTTGGGAGAATCCCCGAAACGCTGCCTCAGAAAATCCAGGCTGATCAGGTATTTCCAGTAATGCTGGGCGGCAATTCCTTCCATATTAGTGATGTCGCCTGACTTTACATTTCTTTGGTATTCAAGCATGGGCTCGTAATAATTCCCAAGCTTTATCAGTACGTTTTTCTGGTTTTCAATCTTGCATTCCACGGTCTGTTTCCACAGTTGCTTTTTCAACGGTTCGCTCGCTTCCAGCTGGTCTTTTACCCGGTCCGAATGCTCCGTATGGCCGTATAGCGGCAACATGATTCCATGCGGCAGATGATGCGCATCACAACTCACGACCACCACATTATTTCCCATCATCTTCTGAATCAGGTTATGCGAAACAGTGATCTGGTAATGATCCAGCATCAGGAGACCCAAATCTTCAACCGGTACACTCCCCTTTTCCGTTTTGGTTTCCGGACAGAGGATTTTAAGCTGTTCGTCTTTAAGCTTAAGATAAGCGGGATTGCCGACGTAAATAGAGCGGGTGATCATGGTTTTTGTTTTTTATTATTCAGTTATAAAATTCATCAAAAGTATCTTTTATATTACCGGCAAAATCATATCCACAGTGTTGAGACCATTTGACACATTGTCCGGCACGCACTTCGAAATCATCCAGCAAATCAAGCTTTTCCATAAATATAAGTACTGCCTTATAATTGTTATGAGCCGAATTGTAAAACGGTCCGGAATAATCGCCATATAATGCAGTCAGTTCACAGGCACTTTCAGGTAAGTATAGCATTACGTCGCCAGATGTTCCGGTGACGGCTGCAACTTTTAAAAATCCGAAATGACTTTTTTGGCAACGGAGAATTTTCCCGTACTCCGCATCGGATTTTCTACATTAAACTCTTTATTTGTAAAATTCCTTTACCGAAGTATTTTTATCGTACAGATCCAGAATGTGTTCGATCAGCTATTCTTTAGATAGTTTTGAAAGTTCTTTTTTAAAGTTGTTTTTGACATTTTACTAATTTTAAATTATGCTTTTGAAATGTTTCCGAGACGGTCTACTTTTATTTTGATGCAGGATTCTTTTTCTTTAGTAAATTCTATTTTGTTAAGTTGTGTATATTCAACTTTGTTTACTATAGCTGTAGCAACCTGAAACGGAGTTGTATATAGCCTGCTTCCAGTAAAACTTACTACTTTATATATATTCCTTTTCCTCTCTGCTGAAAGATGATTAAAATCTATTCCTCCAATGTTTTCTACTTCATCATCTGTAGGCAGATAAACCAAATCGTTGGGAGATAGATAAATTCCTTTTTTGTCTTTAAAATCTACTGTTGGTAATCCCTGCTTCTGCCTCTCTATCACTTCATTAAGCGGAATGCTATCATAGGTTTTTTTGCCATTTTCGTCTTCATATATAGCGAAGAACAAGTTCGTCCCTTTTGCTGCTTCCACATACTTATCTTTCTTGTTTCCGGACTGTCCCACCTGAAATTTACTACCTAGTTCAAAAACCCTTACTTTATTGATAGGCTGATGCGGTTTTCCATCGTTATACTTTTCAATATTTTTATTTAAATCTTCAATTCCTTCAGGCGAAAATGCGATTTCAGAACTGCCTTTAAAGTTCAGATAGTTTTTAAGAATTTTCTGAATCCCGGTGTCGGTAATAGAGCTTATTGATTTTAAATCGAAGGAAATATCGAGATTTTTCCTGGTTGCCGTCAGAATCTTTCCTTTCGGAACTTTCATCCAAGGCAAATCAATCTTTCCGGAAACGGTGTCTTTATGCATCGGTTTTCTGATGGCCCAGTTTGTTCCGGTCTGTTTTATCTTTTCTTTGGTTTTTAGACCATCACTTTCTTCATATTTCTCGTAATAATTTGTAGCTTTATTGATCACACGAAGCTTTTGCTTAAAGCTCACAATAATTTTCTCCAGATTATTTTTCGCATCAACCGTAAAGTGTTCCCAAGGTTTTTTAAACTCCGTGAATTTATCTCGTTCCCTGCCATCTTTATCTATCCATTTTTCAGTATGGCGAAGCTTATACTGTAAATCATAGCGTTTTAAATCCGATTTTGCCGACTGATTGTTCAGTAAATTCACATGGTCTCTTGTAGCACAGGAAATCACCAAAGCATCTAAAGCATGATGGCGGTGGTCTATCCTTTTCTTCGAAAATCCTTTTGAAAACTCTATGGGAACAGTCGGCAGAAACTTCTGATGATTTTCATTCCACGCTGTGAAATCAGTAGATTTAGTCAGCTGATTCATTCTTTCGAAACGCGGTAAAATCAAATCGTTCCAGACATCATTCAATCCCCAATCCTGTTTCAATCGGGTAGTTATTTTTCCGTTTCCGGGAATGATGTTTTTAGAATTTATACCTTCGTCCGTTCCATCTTCTACTCTTACAATGTTTGATAGCAAACCAGAAATATATTTACTAATGTGACGGGTATCGTTCATTTGGCGTTCAATCATTTTTTCCGGAATATCTTCCATTAAAAGTTTATTTCTTTTGCCGCGGTTTCTTGCATAAAGCTGCTTTACAAAATCTTCATATTCATCTTGCTTCAGAACGGTTACTGATCTTCTGTTACCGCATTCAACAACGGTTCCACCCAGTTTCTTAATAAATTCAAGACCAATATAATTACCTTTCAGTGTATTAACAGCAGATTCACAAATAACTTTATTGCTGAAACTATCATCAAAATAACGGCTTTGCGGAATAATATGCTCGATTTCATATTCCGGGGTAAAAAGTTTATTCAGCGGAATAATCTGTCCGGTGTAAGGCGATTTGTATTTCTGTTCCAGCCAGAGTTTATATCGTTTTAAATCTGAAGAAGAAGGTTGTGCCGTTTTACTAATCTTCAGGATATCATCTTCAATTTCGATATCCGATTTTAAAATCCCGTCTTCATAAATTTTCAGGATTTCCTGCTGCATCGGAGAATATGGGCGGACATTTTCAACCGAACCATCGTTCATCATTTCAGCCAATAAGGCTTTGATGCGGAGATTGGTATTTTCGTTTTCCGAAATCTGACGTGTTAACTGTTCTCTTTCTTCTGCGGGAAGTTTCATCTCTCTTCCCAATTCAATATGAATTTCACTGAAGAAATCTTTAGCTCCGTTCCCGTATTTTACCCAAATATCTTTGACCACCCGAAGTGTTTCTGTAATGACCTGTTCTACAATTGGGTTACGAAGCGAATGTTGTTTAAAGTCTTTTAAAAACTCTTCCAGATCATCAGCTGAATTCCATTTCCCGATGATGGATGCTTCCGAATGCCTTCCGTACACAATATATTGAGCCAGCCACAACTGCAGACCCTGGAAATCATTTTCAGCTGTAAGATGAACTGCCTTCTCTCTTACTTTATCTTTAATATTTTCATCATATTCTCCATTGATTATTTTTTGGATTCTGTCTTTTGAAGCTTTATCGATATCTGCATAATTCCAATATTTCCCCAATCGCATAAGAGGCAGCAATTTTTTAATCGCTTTTTCCGAAAAAGAGCCGTATTCACTTTTAAACGGCGGGAATTTTTTAAAAGCTTCAAAGAAAGAAATCTCATCCAGATGATATTTTCCGGCAAAGGATCTCAGCGCTTTTTCATACTCTAATTTGTCGTTGACAGAATAAATGATATGCCAGATCTTCCGTTCACATTCTCTTGTCAGAAAATCATCCGTTATTCCTTCCACTTTGTCTAATCTGGATGAAATCATGGTCTTGGTTTCGTTGCACGGATATTTTTTATCTTCCACAAAATTCCAACGATACGTTTTATCACTGAGTTTAAAATGTTTAAGCAAAGCTTTTTGGTCAACTTCTTTTCTGTTATTTAAAAATTCAAACAGATTTCCGTAATCCTTAGTTGTGCTTAAAAAATCTTTGGTAACATTCTCATCATTATCCTTTTGGTAAATATTCAGATTAAAAATCCACTGCCAGATACGGAATTCCTGATAGTAAGGATTGGATTTTGGAATCGCTTTCAAATATTGAGTATGCTCTACTCCATTTTCATCTTTGTATGTTCTGAATTCCAGACTACAATTTGATATGGAAGATTTCTGGCTTCTCAATGGCCGCTGATAGAAAATAATATCCTCCATAAAAAGATGGATAAAATCCTTGTTGCTAAGCGTTAACTGATGCGCTTCATTATTCCTATACAATTCACGAATGCAGTCATTATATAAATCATCACTCTGCAATTCGGGATGAAATTCTTTTTGTTTTTCCAGAATTTGTTTCAGTTCCTGCTTGTAAAATTTTCTTTCAATGGTCCGAACCAGTTTTCCTCTGATTTTTTGTTTTGGATCCTGAAGAAGTGTTTCATAAATGTAGGTTCCGACAGTCTTGTGCGATTTATCGATTTCCTGCTCGGTTTTTTTCTTTACCAGGGTCCAGTCGTTTTCACTTGGGGCACGGAAACTTCTTTTTTCATTTCCGTCTTTATCTGTTTTAATGCTTCCGTCATTATTTAAATCAGTGGTAACAATAAAATCTCTTGTTTTATCTTTCCAGTCGAATAATGGTGTTTTGCTAGAACGTCTATAAGTCCAGCCATTCTCCAATACCCAAGAATACCAAACCTCTGATTTTCCTCTTTGAGGTTCATCTGCTAAAACATCTACAATTTTTAATGAGTAAAATTCTACCAACTTATTCGGATTCTCTTCTTCTTCCTCACCACGCAATTGATAGTATCCCCGTTTTTGATTAAAATTCAGAAGAATCCAGGCTAATTCTTCTTTTCCTATTTTTTGAGAAAGTGCTTTTTTACGGAGGTAGTAAATCGTCCAGTCATAAGGAATTTTTAATTCCTGTCCGTTCGCCTTAAAATCTCCCAGCATTTCGTTGAAGGAAGTTTGAAACAGAAATGAAAACTGGCCATCATTATTTTCCCAGGCAAGTTTGGGTTCAGTTTCGGCTTTAAACTTTCCAAGCCGTTTTTCAAAATCTATTTGTGAAGAATAATGCTCCGGAAGAAAATTTAGGACATTTAAAACACGGTGAAGCCGCTCTCTTCTCAATAAGAAACGTTCACGCAGCCTTCTGACACTTCGATATCGCGTCCGTTCTGCCGTTTGAGAAACAGAATTTCCTTTACCAAAGTCTCCTAGAATATCCTGTGACATCGGAATGATCCTACTCCCCATTCCAAGAATCTCACCTTGTTTATTCTCAAAATCCTGTTTAACTAATGCCCAGCCGATCGAATTCGTGCCCAGGTCCAGTCCAAGTATATTTTTAGTCATAACCTATTAGTTTTTAGAAATTGCATAAATGTAAAAAGAAAAAAAGGAAGTATTTTACGGAAAACCATAAACCTGTAAAAAAAATATTTTCTACATTTGTACATGAAAGCAATTCACAATAAGGATTATTCCGTTGTGAAAACATTTGGGTCGCCTCTTGTCCATAATCAGGGGGCTTTTTTTATGCCCTGCCGTTGCGGAATGCAGAAAAGAGGATCAACATTGTGACGCATAAAACCTAACGGGTTTCAAAAACCCGTTAGGTTTATTCACTTACTGACTTCCTGATTTGGAAGATCATTTTTGTCCTTCTGTAAAACAAAGATCCGTTAAATTCTTTTTGGGATCTGCTTATCCGGGAAGGAATAAAATCGTAAGTTTAGAAACAAAAAAAGCCTGACTATTCCTGTAGCCAAGCCTTTTATTCTTAAAATCTTTAATTGGATTTTACTTTCCGATCAGTCTTTCCAGCCGCTCCATCATCTCCTCCTTTTCCTTCAGCATGCGCTCATACAAAGCAATTTTTTCTTCGTGAAGTTTTATTAATTGTTCGACAGGATGAAATACCGGATTATGATTTACAACCGATCCGTTGTCATGATTAGTAATAGTATTTGCAATAATACTGATAGCAGATTGTTCATCGAAATTCTGAAAGGCTTCCACGGGAATGTTCAGGACTTCGGAGATTTTCCGGAGGAGGGATTCTTCCACAACATCTTTCTGTTCCAGCATGGAGATTTTCTTCTGGTTCCAGTCTTCGCCGAGGTCGAAGGCAAGGGCTTCCTGCTTGATGCCCAGCATTTCCCTGAAGCGTTTCACGTTTCTGCCCTGATGTATTGTATGTTCCATAGCGGTTGTGTTTTTCAATGCCTAAAGATAAGGCTTTTGGAGAAAGTATGCACCGGATGCAGGTAAAAAAATCCCTGTAATTTATCTCTTTTTACGGATAAAACAGAAAGTGCCGGATTGGAATAGAAAGCCGGTAAGCCGGTCCTTTGCAGCAGGTTCAGGAAACGGAATCCCAAATGGCAGAAGTATCGGCAGATATCACCGGGCTTCTCCTGCAACTTCCTGTCTCCTGAAAAAAAATACACAAAAACATGATGTTATGAAAAAGAAAAAATTACCGCTGGAACCCGATTTCTGGGCCGACGAAACCATCTCCTCCCCGCTCCTGCTGCTGACCGCATTTTTTGAACAGGGCAACCTGAATCATTACCGTACCCTTCTCGACGATCTGCTGCTGCATGTTTACCGGCCGGCTGTATTCTGTGAAAAATATCCCGGCCAGGTATTCATCATCTACCTGAGGCTGCGGTCTTTCGTACGGGCCTGTTACCGGATGCAGGAAAGTCCGGCCCCTCTTCCTGACAGGAACTTGCGCGGCTCCCGGCAAAGGTTGCTGGACGAAGAATCACAGGATCCGTTTCTGGTGTTCCGGAGGGCTTTCGGGGAAATCAGCCTCCGTGAGTTTGATTTTTTCCTGAAAGAATGCATTCATCTTGCCCTCTGCCCTTATAAAGATTTGCCGGTAACCCCTTTCCTGCCTCCGTACATCCATCTGGATAAAATGCTCGAAGCCGCGCAGATGATCGTAGAAATGAACCGCTGAGCTTGGACATGAACCGCTTGCAAGTAAAATATATTCCGGCAGGGCGGATCTCTATAAATAAAGTCAGCCCTGATGTACCGGACAGTGGCAATACGCAAAAAAGCCACCCCAAAAGGGGCGGCCTACAAGATTAGATCTAACAATATTATTTTTTCGCTTTTACGTCTACTGCGATTTCGATGTCTTTGCTGATCATCCATTCGGCAGGATCGGTTTCGGAAGTTCCGAATTTGATGCCCCAGTCGGCTCTGTTTACAGTGAATTTAGCCTGTACGGAAGCGGCATTTTCCATCACATCTACTTTAGCCGGGAAGGTGACGTTCATTGTTTTTCCGGATAACGTAAGGTTTCCGCTAACGGTTTTGTTGGCTCCGGCTACTGCATCCTTAGACGGTTCCTTAAGATCGGTTACGCTGGTGATTTTGAAATCGGCCGTCGGGTTTTTTGCCGTATCGAAGAAATCAGGGTTCTTCAGGTGGGCTTCAAGGTCGGTGTATTTCTTGTCTTTTTCAGTTACGGAAGCAGGGTCTACTTTCAGGGAATTCATGTCGATCACGAAGTTTCCGGCCGTTACGTTTCCGTTTTCAACGCTGAGGTCTCCGGATTTTACCATTAAGGTCCCCCAACGCGGTGCCATTCCTCCTTTGTGGAAGGCTTTCCAGTTTACTACGGAACCTACGGTATCTACCGGCAGTACTTCGCCTTTGCTTTCCGCCACGGTTTTCTCGGTAGACGTTGCTGCATTTTCAGCTGATTTGTCTTTGTTGCACGATGCGGCAAGCATTCCTACAGCTACCAATGCAATAACACTAAGTTTTTTCATATTATTTATTTTATTAATGAGTTTAAAGATTTTAAATATAAGCAAAATGAAACATCCCACAAGAATTTTCATTTAAAAACCCAAAGATAACGACTTCCCTGCTCTATTTTCTTAACCTACATCAATAAATGAAAACCGATCATATTTTTTACCGGAAGCTGATCAATGTGGATTCACCATTCACCTGCAGCGCAGAACTGACCATTTACCAAACCACCCCGTCAAAAATTCCTTGAAATTCCGACACCCCTCCGGACCGGAAGGGAATGACGGTGGAGGTTTCAGTAATATACAATTTTATCAGAGATAAAATCCTTGCGCCTTTCCCATGCACAGCAATTAAATCCTTTCGCGCTTTTATGCATTGCAACCCTGACGTTACATATAAATTGACAATTCACCATTGACAAGCGAAGCGTATTGACCATTGACCATTCACTTGCAGGGCAAAATTCACCGTTCACCCTCCAGTTTTCCGTTTATTCGGCTTTACTCTTACAAAAAGGATGTATTTTAGCCGTTTAAAATTTCAGATGAACACCATAACCTATATCCGGCAATCCCTCAACCTATCCGAAAAAAGCATCACTGCCACCCTGGACTTACTGGCCGAAGACTGCACCATTCCTTTTATTTCCCGCTACCGGAAAGACCGGACGGGCAATCTCGATGAGACGCAGATCGAACAGATCTCAAAACTGAATAAACAGTTTGAAGATATCGTTAAAAGAAAGGAAAGCATTCTTAAATCCATCGGGGAACAGAATGCCCTGACTCCCGAAATGCATCAGCGGATCGGGGAAAGCTTTGATCTCCAGGAACTGGAAGACCTTTACCTGCCTTTTAAAAAAAGAAAGAAAACCAAAGCGGATTCGGCCAAGGAAAAAGGGCTGGAACCTCTGGCCAGAATCATCATGAGCCAGAAAGCGCAGGATATCCGGTTTCTGGCTTCAAAATACCTGAACGGTCAGGTTTCTTCCGGGGAAGAAGCCCTGCAGGGCGCAAGGGATATCATGGCAGAATGGATCAACGAAAATATGTACGTACGGAAGAACCTCCGTCGTCTGTTCCAGCGGAAAGCCGTGATTACTTCCAAAGCCGTAAAAGCCAAAAAAGAGGAAGAAGAGGCCCAAAAATTCTCCCAGTATTTCGAATGGGAGGAAAGCCTTGGCCGAACCCCTTCCCATCGGCTGCTGGCCATGCTGAGGGCAGAGACGGAAGGCTTTGTAAAAACCAATGTGGGAATCGACAAAGAAGAAGCTTTGGAGTTTATTGAAAAAGCGATCATCAAATCCGATAACGAATCGTCGGAACAGATTGTATTGGCCATTAAAGACAGTTACAAAAGACTGCTGGAACCCGCCATTTCCAACGAAACCCTGCAGGAAGCCAAAGAAAAAGCCGATAAAAAAGCAATTGAGATCTTCTCTGAAAACCTCACCCAGCTCCTGCTGGCCCCACCTTTAGGGGAAAAAAGAATCCTGGCCATCGATCCGGGATACCGCAGCGGCTGTAAGATCGTCTGCCTCGATGAAAGAGGCGACCTTCTTCACAACGAGACCATCTATCCCCACGCCCCGCAGAACGAAACCGGAATGGCCATGAAAAAGATCCGCTCGATGGTAAACGCCTACAGCATCGAAGCCATTTCCATCGGGAACGGGACGGCCAGCCGCGAGACTGAATTTTTCATTAAAAAAATTGCCTTCGACAAGCCTCTGCAGGTTTTCGTGGTGTCTGAAGCCGGTGCTTCGGTGTATTCGGCGAGTAAAATTGCAAGGGATGAATTCCCGGGCTATGATGTAACGGTGCGTGGTGCGGTTTCCATCGGAAGAAGGCTGGCGGATCCGCTGGCGGAACTGGTTAAGATCGATCCGAAATCCATCGGTGTCGGGCAGTACCAGCATGATGTAGACCAGACCCGGCTGAAAAACGAACTGGATTCCACGGTAATGAAATGCGTAAACGCAGTGGGCATCAACCTCAATACGGCGAGCAAATCCCTATTGAGCTACGTTTCGGGAATCGGTGAGAAAATGGCAGAGAACATTGTGAATTACCGCGCAGAACATGGCGCTTTCGAAGACCGGAAGCAGCTGAAAAAAGTTCCGCGACTGGGTGAAAAGGCTTTCCAGCAGGCGGCCGCCTTCGTAAGGATCCATCAGGCAAAAAATCCGCTGGATAACTCGGCCGTTCATCCGGAAGCCTACGGAATCGTCGAGAAAATGGCGAAAGACCTGGGTATCAGAACCAACGAACTGATTGCCAGCAAAGAGAAGATCGCCCTGATTCAGCCTGAAAAATACATCACCGAAGACATTGGGATCTTAAGCATTAAAGACATTCTGAAAGAGCTGGAAAAACCGGGGCTCGACCCGAGGAAAGCGGCTAAGGTATTTGAGTTCGACCCGAAAGTCAAAAGCATTAAAGATCTTAAAACAGGGATGGTGCTTCCGGGCATTGTGAACAACATTACGGCTTTCGGATGCTTCGTAGACCTGGGCATCAAAGAAAGCGGACTGGTGCATATCTCCCAGTTAAAAGAAGGCTTTGTCTCCGACGTCAATGAAGTGGTGAAACTGCATCAGCATGTCCAGGTAAAGGTGACCGATGTGGATGAAAGCAGAAAGAGGGTTCAGCTCAGTATGATCCTGTAATAGAGGTACCGTGAAAATATCAGAAATCAAAGAAAGGAAAATCATTCACAGGCCGACCCTCAGTTTTGATGAGTATGGGAAGAGAATTTACCATGTCTATGAATATTATCTTCCCTATGATCCCGGGTTTAAGGGAAATGAAACCCAGCGGCTGTTTGCCAAATGGATCGATATGGCAGTCTTTACCTTACTTTTTTATTTCCTATTCCACCAAGTTATTATTGTCAGCATCATCCTATCCATCCCCTGCGTTATTATTTGTGGAGCGATCACCGAATTTTATGTAGGAACAACATTAGGAAAGAAAATATTTTCAATACAGGTAATTGATGATGAGGGAAAGTATCCGGGATTTATTAAATCTTTTTGGAGAAACCTGCTATGTCTCGCGAACTTTTCCCCGGTTTTTTCAGAATACGCCGAAAAAGCATTTGCCGGAAGATGGAGAAAAGGCACCCAAATGAATTTCAGCATGCATCTGAACAATAAGATCTGCAAAACCTACGTCGTCAAAGAAAGTAAAATAAGCGAGATCCGGAGCCTGCTTCAGGTGGATGCTCCTGAGAACAACAGGCAGCTTCCGGATGTGAATGGCCGATAATCAATCCGCTGTGCTGGTCAATGGTCAATTCGCTGCGCTCGTCAACGGTCAATTGTCAACTTTAAATTCACGATTCACTTGCAAAGCAAAATTCACGATTCACCGTCAATGGTCAATTCGCTGCGCTCGTCAATGGTCAATTGTGAATGTTCAACTTTAAATTCACGATTCACCGTTAATGGTCAATCCGCTGCGCTCGTCAATGGTCAATTCTGAATGGTCAACTTTAAATTCACGATTCACTTGCAAAGCAAAATTCACTATTCACCGTGAATGGTCAATCCGATGCGCTCGTCAATGGTCAATTCTGAATGGTCAACTTTAAATTCACGATTCACCTGCAAAGCAAAATTCATGATTCACCGTTAATGGTCAATTCGCTGCGCTGGTCAATGGTCAATTCTGGATGGTCAACTTTAAATTCACGATTCACTTGCGAAGCAAAATTCACAATTCACCGTGAATGGTCAATCCGATGCGCTCGTCAATGGTCAATTCTGAATGGTCAACTTTAAATTCACGATTCACCTGCAAAGCAAAATTCATGATTCACCGTTAATGGTCAATTCGCTGCGCTGGTCAATGGTCAATTCTGGATGGTCAACTTTAAATTCACGATTCACTTGCGAAGCAAAATTCACAATTCACCGTGAATGGTCAATCCGATGCGCTCGTCAATGGTCAATTCTGAATGGTCAACTTTAAATTCACGATTCACCTGCAAAGCAAAATTCACGATTCACCATAAAAAAACCGGCTTTTAAGCCGGTTTTTTTTAGAACAACTATTTTTTTGCTTCTTCAACAGAAACTTTTCTGAAATCCTTGAACAGTTTGCTTAGTTCCAAAGCTGATTTACGGGCTCTTGTTCCCGCTGCCTTGTTTCCTTTTTCTACCTGTTGGTTAGCTTCAGCTGTGAAAGCTTCAAATTCCGCGTTGATTTTTTCAATTAGTTCTTTCATTATTTCAAAAATTTAGGCTGCAAATATAGGTTTTATGGGAATTCCAGCCTAATGGTGAAGAAAAAATTTATATGAATTCATACAGAAAACAGCCATTTGTTGGAAATGATCCCTCTTTTTTCCTCCCAAAAGCGGATTCCGGCAAAAAAACCGGGTCAGACGGCTCATCGTTTCACAGAAACCCTTTTCCGGCTAAGGAATCCGATTTTTCAGCTCTAAAATTTTAATCAACGGTTTCAGACATTTTTCATCAGACCGTACGAAATTACCCCAGATCAATTTTTAACTTCTGCCGGTGTCCTACTTTTGTGAAAGAAATACACATCGAAACAATTAATCGCAACATAAAAATTTACAGCTATGAGTACACTTACCTTAAAAGACGGAACAGAGATTTTTTATAAAGACCAGGGCCAGGGCCCGGTGCTGATGTTTCATCACGGATGGCCTTTATCATCGGACGACTGGGAGGCGCAGGTGATCTTTTTCTTACAACGTGGATACCGGGTGATTGCCCATGACCGGAGAGGCCACGGAAGATCCAGCCAGGATATTTACGGCCACAACATCGAACAATATGCTTCAGATGCCGCCGAACTGGTAGAATTCCTGGATTTGAAAGACGTTATTCATATCGGACATTCCACAGGAGGCGGTGAAGTAATCCGTTATGTTCACAAATATGCCAGCGGAAGAGCTAAAAAAGCCGTGCTCATCAGTGCGGTGCCTCCGGTTATGGTGGCCGGCGAAAGCAATCCGGACGGCGTGCCGATGTCGGTATTCGATAACATCAGGGAACAGACGATGAACAACAGGCAGCAGTTCTATATGGATCTCACCGTTCCTTTCTACGGCTACAACCGGGAGGGCGCCGATATAAAAGACGGCATCCGGAAAAACTGGTGGAGACAGGGAATGATGGGCGGTATTGTTGCTCATTACGACGGCGTAAAAGCTTTTTCGGAAACGGATTTTACAGAGGATCTGAAAGCGGTTGAAATTCCGGTTTTGGTACTGCATGGCGAAGACGACCAGATTGTTCCTTTCGAAAATTCAGGACTGAAATCAGCAAAACTGCTGAAAAACGGTAAACTGATCAGCTATCCTGGGTTTCCTCACGGAATGCCTGCAACGGAAGCAGATACCATCAATAAAGACATTCTGGAATTTATACAGGCATAATTGCCTTTTAATACACTATAAATGCGGGTCGATAAGATCCGCATTTTCTTTTGGTACCACTTTAAGCATATTCAGAACGGTCTGATCATTTTGTGGCTCCGTTTTTGTGTTGATTTTTTCAAAGCCTCCTGTAGTGGCTCATTGATTTTAAAACACCAAAAAAAATAGAAATATGCAATTTATTGAATTTAAGAAAGAACATTTTACCCACGACGAAGAACAGAACCATTATTTCCTGGAAATATCCAAAGATGAGGTGGGTTTCGACGGCATTAGAATACAGCATAAAAAAGACGGTCACTTATCGGATGACATCGACTATGATCTTCTGGACCAGCCTACGCGCATCCGGGTAGTTATGAAAACACCGGAAGACATCAGGGTGAATTTCTAACCTTTTTAGCTTAAATCCTGTTAACTTATAAACCAGTACCATGAATAAAAACCACCGCTTCACTCTGTTGTTATGCAGTATGTTCCTCATCCCTTCAGCTTACAGGGCACAGGAAAACCAGGAGCAACATTATTCGCTTTTCCATCCTGTCCCGGAATCATTGATGAGGGATATGGAGCCTGACCGGCCGGATGTTACGGAATCTGCCCACACCGTGGATGCAGGGCATTTTCAGTACGAAACCGACCTGATCCGGCTTACTAAAGAAAGGTCGGATTCCCGGGAAGTTTCTACGGTATTGGTTAATCACGGCAACCTGAAGTTTGGGATCACCGGTTCGACGGCCATACAGATCGGATTTGAAACCTACGGCGTGCAGCGCGAAAAGGATTTGTCTTCGGGGAATATCCGGAGAACGTACGGTTTCGGAGACATCAATTTAAGGATTAAACAGAATCTGATCGGGAACGACCATGGGAATTTTGTAATGGCCATTCTGCCTTACGTAAAATTCCCTACTTCCGCATATGATGACGAGAGCCGTTTTGAAGGCGGACTGATTGTTCCGATGATGTACAAAATGCCGGGTGAATGGAAACTCGGGTTTCAGGTAGAGGTAGACCGGCTGAAAGACCTGGATCAGCCTGCAATGCATACGGAACTGCTGCAGACCCTCACGATCAGCCATTCCATTGTTAAAGGAGTCGACGGAATAGCGGAAACCTATTATACCTATGATTTTAAAGCCCATGAGCTGGCCAATTACATCAATGCCGCCATAGAAATCGACGTCACTAAAGATTTCAAGGTAGATGCAGGACTGAATTACGGAATTCAGCATCAGGCGCAGAAACATTATTTTGTCGGTGCCTCTTACCGGCATTAAATTGTCTAAAAACTTTGACAAAGTTGAATTGACCGCATCTGTCTGAATTTAATAATCCCGATTTAAACAGAAAATCTTTTGATTGAACGGCAAATGATTTCGCCTGACCGTCAAGACCTTTAATCATATCTGACAAGATAAACCTTCCGCTTCTATCTTTCAGCCTATTAAGACAGGTTTTTCTTAGGGTTCACACTAATCACGGAAACTTTAGTAAGCTTTAAAATAAAACAGGCAGTCCCCGGGACCGCCTGTTTTATTTGAATTCATTAATCTGTTTATTTCTTATTGTACGCAACTCTCCAGACAATGCCACTTACATCATCGGCTACCAGCAAAGAACCGTCTGCAAGCTGAAGTACGCCGACCGGCCTTCCATAGACATCCCCTTTCGGCTCGTTGGCAATAAAACCGGTAAGGAACGGCTGATAGGAACCGGAAGCTCTGCCGTCTTTAAACGGTACGAATGCTACCTGATAACCCACCAATGACGAGCGGTTCCATGAGCCGTGCTGCCCGATAAAGGCTCCGTTTTTATATTTTTCCGGGAACTGCGAGCCGGTATAGAACGTCAGTCCCAATGATGCGGTATGGCTTCCCAGCGGAACATCCGGCACCACCGTTTTCGCTACCAGCTCCGGCTTCTCCCCTTTTCTTCTGGGATCTTCATTCTTTCCGAAATAGGCATACGGCCAACCGTAGAAAGCACCCTGCTTCACACCCGTCAGGTAATCCGGCACCAGCTCATCGCCCAGTTCATCCCTTTCATTCACTACTGTCCAGAGTTCTCCGGTTACCGGATTCCAGCTCATGCCTACCGGATTTCTGAGACCCGCGGCATAGATCTTCTCCCCTTTTCCGTCCGGATTTATTTCCAGGATATTCGCTCTTCTCACTTCATTTTCCATTCCGTTTTCACCGACGTTGCTTCCGGATCCTACCGAAATATAAATTTTAGACTGGTCTTTGCCGGCGATCAGGTTCCGGGTCCAGTGGTTGTTGTAGCCGCCCGCAGGGAGACTTACAATTTTTTTTCCGGGCTGTGTAATCTTCGTATCTCCAGGCTTGTAGGGATAGACCCATACGCCATCGGTGTTTGCGACATAAAACTGATTGCCGATGATTAGCATTCCGTACGGCTGATTCAGGCCGCTTAAAAATACGGATGAGGATTCCGGAATGCCGTCCTTATTGGCATCGCGGTACATCAGGATCCTGTTGGCCGATTTTCCGCCTACTTCCGCATCGCTTTTCCCGCTGATGTCGTTTTTGATCTTCTCCGAAACCGAGCGCTCGGAATTGGAAAGGACTACGAAAATATCGCCGTTCTCCGCCTGGATCATATTTCTAGGACTCTTAATATTTTCTGCAAAACGGGTCACGGTGAAGCCCTGAGGAGCCGTCGGCGTTTTATCCTTCGGCCAGCCGATCACGTTGCTGAATTTATTTTTGGAAGCTTTTTCATTAGGTGGCGGAAGCTTTAAAGTATCGGTCTCAGTAACGGCAGTATCGCCCTGCCCGGTTCCGTTCGATTTGTTTTTTTCCTTACAACTGAACAACAATAAAGCAGCCACCGGTAGTAGATAGATTTTCATAATATTTCGATTTGTAGATGTTTCAATGATCTGCCAGAAAGTTGCAAAAACCATTCCTTAAAAATTGAGGATTTCTATGCCGGGCGGCGGACTTATCCAAAATACCTTCCTTATTTAAAATTAAAATCAAGTTTGGCACTAAAATTATTAAGTATTCCAAAGGTACCATAACCCAATCCCCGATTTTTAAAATAAGAGAATGTTCCAATGATGTCGAAAAAAAAATGATCGGTTTTTAATCACAAGGTTTAATTTATGAGAAAAATAATAACGGCCCTGGCTTTGGGAACTTCAGCAGCAGCAGCAGCCATTTATCTTTCGGGATACGGCTATATTTTCAAAGCCGCCGCCCTGAATCTGAAAAAAGGAGCCGTTACGCCGTCGATTGATGATGAAGAAAAGTTCCCTTCCCGGCCGGTACCTAATCTGACGGCAGAACCCTGGGAAAAAGATCCATTATATAACCGCAGTTCCCTTTCCAAAGATATTTTAAATGAACTGAAAAAAACCAGAGCATCCTCTCTGTTGGTGGTGCAGGACGGAAAGCTGTTGCATGAGCAATACTGGAAAGACCATGATTTTTCTTCGCTTATGAATTCCTTTTCCATGGCAAAGGGAATTCTTTCAATTCTGGTCGGCTGTGCCATTGATGACGGCTACCTTGAATCCGAAGACCAACTGGTTTCTACGGTATTTCCCCGGTATGCGGAAAACTTTTACGGAAAACACCTTACCTTCAGGCATCTGATGACCATGCAGGCGGGATTCGACTGGATTGAAGAATACCGTCACCCCTTTGCCGAAAACTCAAAGCAGTATTTTGTAGAAGACCTTGCGGAGCAGGCTTTTGATATTGATTTCATCGAGATGCCGGGTACCAGATACGAATACCAGAGCGTTGCTGCACAGCTTTTGGGGCTTGCGCTCAGAAAAGTGATCAACCGCGATCTTGCCGCTTATCTTTCCGAAAAAATATGGAAACCGCTGAATATGGAATTTCCGGCAAAATGGAGCACCGATGAAAAAGGAATGGAAAAAGCTTTCTGCTGCCTTCATGCCACGGCCAGGGATTTTGCCAGGCTAGGACAATTAATTATGCAGAATGGCCGGTGGAAAGACAGACAGCTGATCAGTAAAGACTATTGTGAAAGGATGCTCAGCCCAACTCCTGAAAATGACGCTTTCTGTTTTACTGTTTGGGCCGACGATGAAAACGAAACAAAATGCCGGTTCTTCTACGGCTTTCTCGGCCAGTTCATCATCATGATCCCGGAGCAGAATAAGGTGATCGTAAAAACCGGATTTTATAACCGGCTGGAAGTGGATAAGAAGAAACGGCCACTTCAGGTAAAACTACTCGTCGACACGCTTAGTCAGGTTAATCAGCCGGTAACCCTTTAAACGAAAACAATTCTTACGTGTCCGGCTGAAATCCTGACATCTTCCTGATTTACCGTAAACTTTAGATACCACACCACTACCACAGGCACACTTATTGCAAATTATGATAAGGATCATAAAAAAGGAAAGCAATAATTTCTAACCATCTATTTCAGGAGGTTTTTACAATAAGCAGGTGAACAACAGTAAGACTGTAAAAAATTTGCCTGATGTTGCTGAAGCCCTTTCTGATCCGGGAATAACCGCAAAATATCAATTTCATGAAAAAGCCAGACAGCATTGCGATCATCGGAGGGGGACCTGCCGCTCTGTTCGCCGTCAAACATCTGATTTCCGAACAGGTACTGCCTGACCAATTATACATTTTCGAAAAAAGCAACCGGCTGGGCGCAGGAATGCCTTACAGCGAACACGGTGCCTGCCGTGAGCATGTAGCCAACGTATCCGCCAATGAACTGCCCCACTTACCTGAAAGTTTAAGCGATTATATCCAGCGTAAGCCTTACTCCGATGATCCTGATTTCAGCGATTACAGAAACCTGAACGAATTCCAGGTGATCCCGAGGCTGCTGCTTGGAAATTATATGGAAGAACAATTTAAGCTTCTTTTAAATCAGGCCAGGAAACTGGGCATCGGGATAAAGGTTCATAAAGAAACTGCCGTGACGGACATTTATAAAAAAGATGACGGGCTGTTTCATATCATCACCGAAAAAGGCGATGAGATCATCTGTTCAAAAACCATTCTCTGCACCGGTCATCACTGGCCGAAAAAAAACGAGGGGGTTGCAAAAGGGTGGTTTGATTCTCCTTATCCTCCCTCCAAGTTTACCGGTGTTACCGATTATGCCGTAGCCATCCGCGGAACTTCCCTGACGGCTGTGGATGCCATCAAAACTTTATCCCATCTGAATGGTACCTTTACGAAGGACGATAACGGATACACCTATACCCTGCACGAAGAAAGCAAAAATTTTTCGATGACGCTCTTTTCAAAAAGAGGATATCTGCCGGCACTGCGGTTCCATTCCGAAGGAAGCCCGTATTCCGAAGGATGGATCATGTCGCAGGATGAAATCTATGAGTACAAACAGAACAACGGTGGCTTTGTAGACCTGGATTATATTTTTGAAAGGAATTTTAAAAAGCCGCTGCAAAAAAAGAATGAGAAATTCTATAACGAGATCAAAGATTTAACCATTGAGGAATTTGTGGAAAAAATGCTGGGTTTACGGGAAGAGCTGGACAGTTTCGAGCTCTTTAAAGCAGAATACCGGGAAGCGCAGAAATCCATCGAAAGACATCAGACGATCGCGTGGAAAGAGATGCTCGCAGCATTCAGCTATGCCATTAATTATCCGGCCAAACATTTTTCGGCAGAAGATATGATGAGGATGCGCAAAACCCTTCTGCCGCTGATCTCCGTCATCATTGCCTCTCTTCCGCAGTCTTCCTACCGAGAAATTATCGCCTTATACAATGCCGGGATCATCAATCTTATCAGTGTAGACGAAGACAGCCGGGTGGAACCGGATGAAAACGAAGGAATTATTTACCATTATAAGGATCAGTCAGGAAACAAGGTTTCAGAGCATTTCCAACTGTATATCGACGCCATCGGCCAGCAGCCCGTTCAGTTTAACGACATTCCTTTTAAGGGGCTGCGGGACAGCGGAAGTATCAGTTCGGGTTATCTCAAATTTAAAGATAAAAACAAAGGGGCAAAAGCGCTGGAAGAAGGCGACAGCCATATCCTGAAAATAGAGCCCGATTATTTTTACCTGAGGGTGGACGGACTGAATATCAATGATCATTTCCAGGCTCTGGATTATTATGGTGAAGCAACAGAAAACCTGTATATCATGGCAGTGCCTTATATTGCCGGCCTGAATCCGGATTATTCCGGTCTCGATTTCTGTGATACGGCCGGAAAGAGAGTCGCATTGGCTATTAAACATGCTTCTGAAGCGAATCAGCTGGTATCATAAGTGATTCAGCTTTAATAATATCACAAGGCAGACCCTTTATTTCTGTCTGCCTTAACCCCGGGTAAAACCCGGGCTGTGATCGTCAGACCCCTTCGGGGTGAATTCACATGTTATACTTTTGTTCAGCTTCATTTCATACCTTATTTTATTAGGTTGATCCGATCCTTTCTCTGAGTTTACGTTAAATTATTTTGAATTTTAATCTTATGGATTTTACAGGTTTCGCACATTTTATTTATATTCAGCGTGTAATCTCTGTAAAATAAGATTCATATTAAAACGGACTTTACATCAATTGCCAAAAAACAACGTTACATAAATTCCGGTTTCCGGCTATCCGGCTTCATGATGGTAACACAGCTACCCGCAACGGCAAATAATATTCCTGCCAATATAATGGCGGATGAAGGATTACTACCTAAGAAATGATTGAAGATAAATCCGAAAGATAAGGTCTGAATCAGCATGGGAATAACGATCATCATATTGATGACCCCCATGTAAACGCCCCTTTTGTGATGAGGGATTGACGGAGAAACCATTGAGTACGGAAGCCCCATCATGGATGCCCACCCGATTCCCAAAGCAACCATCGGAAGCAGCATCAGGTATTCGTTTTTAATGAAGGGTAAGGTGACCAATCCGGCACCTGTAAGAAACAGACAGCAGATATAGGTATTTTTTGAACTAAACTTATTGGCAAAAGGAACCAGCAGCAAAGCGGAAACCATCGTCACGATGTTGTAAGAACCGTTCATCAGCCCGGTTTGTCCGACGGCAATTTCCACCTGATGAAGGATGCCTTTCGCCCAGGTGAGATCGGAAGCGGCCACGGAAATCCCTTTTTTGGCACTTTCGATCATACGGTTTGCTCTGGTTTCGTCGGCTTCGGAGATTCCGTATAAAGACGACTTCAGCATCGGGGTGATGAATTGCCAGTATACAAAAAGTGCATACCACTGGAAAAGGTAGACCAAAGCCAGCTGCCATAAAATTTTCGGCATTTCCCGGATGGCTGCAGCAATTTCCATAAAAGGGGTAAAGAAGGTACTTTCTTTCTGGGCTTTTTTCAGTGCTGCCAGCTCTTCATCCGTCGGCGGAATCTCTGGGGTTTTGTAAACGGACCAGACTACCGAAGCGATTGAACAGAAAGACCCGAGGAAGAATGAATAGTATACCCAAACCGGAATCCCGCCGTTTGCCGCATTGCCGCCCAGGTACTTCTGGAAAACAAACAGGGAGAGATTGGCCAGGGTAATCCCCGCCCCGACGAAGAGACTCTGCATCTGGAACCCGAACGTCTGCTGGTCTTCCGGCAACTTGTCGCCGATGAAAGCACGATACGGCTCCATCGCCGTATTGTTGGCCGCATCCAGGATCCACAACAGGCCTACGGCCATCCAGATCGTCGAACTGAACGGAAACAGAAACAGAGCCATGCTGCAAAATATGGCACCCAGCAGAAAGAAAGGTTTCCGGCGGCCCCACTTCGGGCTCCAGGTTTTATCGCTGATGGCCCCGATGAGCGGCTGGATCAGCAGTCCGGTAATCGGACCTGCCAGATTCAGAATCGGCAGCTGTTCCGCATGCGCTCCCAGAAAAGAATAGATGGGATTCACGGCTGTCTGCTGCAGCCCGAAGCTGTACTGGATACCGAAAAAGCCGACATTCATGTTCCAGATCTGCCAGAAACTCAGGCGGGGAATGATTCGTCTTGCATTCATAAATTCCGGTTTATCGGTTCATAATTTTTTCCGAGGATAAGATCCGCATTATTTTTGAAATCCCGGATAATCTGATGTTCAATTTCCAGCACCTGCTCTACAAAATCACTTTGTTCGTCACGGTTCCGCTTCATGCGGCTTTCGTAAGTATCCCTGTAATCACGGTCAATGAAAATTTTAAAATCAAACCCATTGGTTTCAAAGATATAAGTTCCTTCCACAATGATCACATCATATTCCTGAGCATCGATTTTTTCCGTTCCAATGCTGTTTCCTTTGTAATTCACCAGGGGTTTTTCGATTTCCGAAACTCCTTTTTTAAAGGCATTGAGATTCTGAGCCAGCTTCTCCAGATCCACTTCATGGATTCCGACATTTTCCAGCGACTTCAGCCGGTTTTCATGGTTGGTTGCCGGCGGAAGCTTAAAATAATCGTCCATCTGCAAGACCAGACTTTTTACCTCTTCCCGTTCCAGCATTTTCTGCAGGGCAAATGCCGTCACCGACTTGCCGCTTCCGCTTTCACCGGCAATGCCGACGGCGATTTTAGAAGGTGTGCGGAAGGTAAGCCGTTGTTTCAGGATGGCTATGATTTCTTTGGCCGTGACCAGATATTGTTCTTTCAGTTCGATAATATCACCGATCATGTTATTATTTTTTGATTATCTTTTATTATTACTAAATGCTTATTTTGAACGCAAAGGCCGTGAAGTTTTCTTTAGCTACCAACTGTTTTAAGTTCGCAAGGTACTTCGACCGGCTCAGCATAAACTATTCTGCTTAACGAAGACCGCAATGAGTTTGTTTTTATCCTACCGATCTCACGGATTTTCACAGATGATGACGCCTTATTTCGTATATTAATCATTTCGTCAATTTTTTATTTGGTTTGAACACAAAGTCCACGAAGTTTTTTTTAACTACTCACTGTTTTAAGTTCGCAAAGCCGTTCTACTTAGAGAAGACCGCAAAGAGTTGATTTTTCCACCACGGATTTTCACAGATGATTATGCTCTATTTGGTACATCAATCATTTCTTCATTTTTTTTTTAGTTTGAACGCAAAGTCCACAAAGTTTTTTTTAACTACTAAATGTTTTTAAGTTCACAAGGTACTTCGACAGGCTCAGCATAAACTATTCTGCTTAACGAAGACCGCAAAGGTTTTTTTTATCCCAAAAATCTCACGGATTTTCACAGATGATGGTGTGGCTTCGGCTCCGCTCCGCCACCGGACGGTTATTCCATTCACAGACAACACTAAAAAATCTTTGATTTTTTATCTTATGTGATCTAATATATGCGCAATATTCTAAACTAAATCTTATGTGACTCATGTGATAAAAAGCTCTTGTGACTTTGTAAAAAGTGTGGCTTCGGCTCCGCTCAGCCACCGGACGGCTATTGCATTCACAGACAACGCTGAAAAATCTTTGAGTTTTAATCTGATGTGTTCTAAAATATGCACAATCCATAATCTAAAATCTTATGTGACTTATGTGTCAAAAAAGCTTTTGTAACTTTTGTGGTTAAATTTTAATTCGTCATCAGCAGGTATCCCGCCGCGGAGAAGCAAAGCTGCTCGGTTCCCAGCGGCAGCAATTCATCCGTGGAATAATATTCCCTGAAAGGTTCTCCTTTTTCCTGCATCAGCGCTTCATATTGGGCGAGGATTTTTCCGGGGATTTCCGGCAGCCCTTTTCTTTTGAGCCCGAGGCAGAGCCAGCCTAAAAAGATCGGCCACGATCCGCCGTTGTGGAAGTGGTGCGGCTCATTTTTGAAGCTGTAGCTGTAGTTGTTTTCCAGCAGCCTCCAGTCATCATCCCCCGGGAAAATCACCGGGTAGAAGACAGGCAGCATCCAGTGCCCGAATTCTTCATGAAAGGTTTCCAGGAATTCTGAAAAAGCTGTAAAGTCCAGTTCAAAATCTAAAAGAATGGCCAGTGCATTTCCGGCAAGATCAAACCTTACGTCATAACCATTGGCATTCAGCGATGCCCAGAAATAGGGTTTTGCCGGAGTCTTCGCGTACGCGGTTTCGTGATATTTTACGCCATCGGAATCGTTCTTATAAAAATTCTCCCGGATTAGTTGTTTTGTGCTTACGGCCTTTGTTTTCAGGTCTTCATCATGATAAATTTCGGCAGCATTCTTTAATGCCCAATATCTGAGGACATTGTCGTATAAGGTGTATCCGGAAGTAACATATTCGTCCGCCCAGTTTCCGCCCAGCGGACTGTATACCAATCCCCTCTGGTTATATTCCCAGGTTTTGAGGCAGGAAAGCGCCCTGTAAATGGGCTGCCGGAGATGATTCTTAAGGGCTTCCTTTCGGGGATTTTTAAGGTATTCGCAGGTGGTAACGATCCACCAGGTGGTGGCATCGGTCCTTCCGACGTGGGTTCCGTAGCTGGCTTTGCCATTCACTACATTGGAGGGAATCTGTCCGTTTTCAGCCTGACATCCCGCGAGAGTGAGAATCGATTGTTCCAGTCCGGCAAGAATTTCTTCATCATTGATTAAAATTCCTGCATAGCCTGCCATCATCGAATCCCGTGCCCATACCCTTGCATAATTGTCGCGCTGCTGGCCAGAGGCCAGGATTCCTTCGCCGGTAATGGATTTTCTGATGATTTCAATAGCTTCCTGTTTAAACATAACGTTGTTTTTGAAAAAAGCGGAATGAGCCGTATCGTTCATTCCACAGGGTGTAAATGATTAGAAGTCAAATTTTATGCTGGCACTGTAGGTACTTCCCGGAAGTGTCCTGGCCCGTACAATACCGTTTCCGCCGGCAATGGAACCTTCTTCCGCTTCCGTAACCGCAATGGTATTGAAAACATTGTTCGCATTGACGCTTATGGAAAGATTTTTCATCAGCCGGTAAGAAACGTAAGGGTTTACGATCGCATAGCCCGGCATCATCAGCTTGTTGCTGTCCTGGGTATACGCTTTCGTAGCCCCGATCAGGTAGAGCCCGATATTAAACCTGTCTATATTGAAATTCGGGTTGACGGAATACATGAACTTCGGTGTTCTTCTCGGCATATTCCCGATAATGGTGGGGTCCAGCGCATTTTTAATTTCGGCGTGGGTATAGGTAAGTCCCGCTTTTATATCGAAGCTTTTGCTGATCCGGTAGTAGCCGTCCAGCTCCACACCCAGCGACTGGTATTTGTTTTCCGTTTTTCTCTGGGTAGTCGCTTCGTAATTGGCTTCTTTGGTTCCGGCGTAAAATAAAGTCGTGTTCAGGAAATAGCCTGCTCCTCTCAGCTTATATCCGGCTTCCACCTGGTTTACTTTATTTACCTTGACGGCATTCAGTGCAGGATCGTCGTTGTTGGTGTAGTTGTATCCCGAAAACAGAATGCGGTCTGCCGAAGCACTTCCGCCCTGGCTCACTCTTGCGAAAATGGCGTTCTTATTATTCAGTGCGTAGTTGGCGCCTACTGAATACCCGAAGATTCCGTACCGGTAGTTTACAGGCACATTGATGTTGTCGTTTGAACCTACCATCTGTTCCGGAATGTCGATGACACCGTTTCCGTTCATATCGCGGCTGGTATAGGTTACCGTAGCACCGGAGAAATAGCCGCTTACTTTTCCGATGTCATATCTTGCGCCGGCATCGATCGTCAGCTTATCCGTTGCATTGATTTCGATCTGCGCATGGGGAGCGGTGATGTCATATTTGGTATTGTAATCCCTTTTCAGATTACCCCAGTCTTTCATCCCGTAGTTCAGCAGCCCCTGATCGGTCATGTATGCCCCTGACGTATTTTTTACATCCACCAGCCTTGCATTGCTGTCGCTGACCTCTTGGATGTAATTGTTCCACATCCATGACATATTGATGTTTTGGGTAGACTTATACAGTCCGGCATTCATTTTTACACGGCTCCATTTTTTGCTGATGTTGAAATCATTCACAAAATTATTGAAGTTATTGAGCTTTACATTGAACAGGGCCAGTTTCATATAATAAGCATTCATGTCAACAGGTGTATTGGTTCCCGCATACACGGCGCTGCCGAAATTGGTAAAGTTTGCGGCGGTAAAAAAATCGCTTCCCTTGCTTACACTGGCAGGAAAAGGCGCAATAAACTGTCCGCTGTTGGCGGCATAACGGATCTTCTCTTCAAATTTCCAGCCTTCTCCCAGATCATAATTGAATTCGGCACCGATGGTCTTGGAAAGAGAGTGCATGCCGTCTGAAACATCGCTGTTGAAGATATTCCCGTCATTTCCCAAAGTGCGGTCGTGCTGCAGATTGATGGTCTGCAGAGCCCCGGTCAGAATATTGTAATTGGGAAGGGAAGACCATTTCGGATCCGCATCCGTTCCCGTCACGCTTACCGGCATCGGCATATACGCTGCAGTTCTGTCGTCCAGTATTTTGGCGTAAATCCTGAAGTTTCCACGATCGAATTTTTTAAGCAGCGACAGCCTGAACTGTCCGCCGTTGTTGGAATTGAACCCTGTTTTTCTGGGCCCGTCGCCGATTCTGTAAAAGCCGCCTAAAGCCAGATAGGTATTCTCTCCTACCCCGGTTCCGTAATCGAAATCGGTTCTGTAATTTTTATAATTGAGGCCGAGCTGCTGGGTGATGCTTCCACCTTCCTTCTCTCCTGTTTTGGTAATGAAATTGATGATCCCTGCCGGAGAATTGCTCGCAAAAACGGAGGCTGAACCTCCCCTTAAGGCTTCTACCCGGGATACAAAGGAATCGAACCTGGTGAACTGGTCCTGGGTACCGAAGGCTATATCCCCGAACTGCATGACCGGCAGTCCGTCTTCCTGGATCAGCAAATACCTTGATCCTCCGGCAGAAACCGGCACTCCTCTTACCGTAATATTCGAGTTGCCTTCCCCACCTGAAGATTCGGAACGGATCCCGGGAATGGTCCGGAAAATCTCCGCCGTCGTCCTCGGGGCTGCATTTTCGATGTCTTTCAGCTTTAAGGTGGAAATGGATGTGCTGGTCTTGATGGATGCTTTCGGATTGGCGTTTCCGGTAACCACAACCTCATCAATAGCTTTGCCGCGGGTTATCGTATCATTTTCCGTATTCTGGGAGAACATGAATGCCGCGGTATTCATCGCACCGAAAATAAGCAGTCTGGTAAAAATTTTTGATTCCATATTTTTCAGGAGTTTTTAATTATGGTCTAAAAGTATTTTTTTTACCATATCCAAAATGCGGTTTGATAGCTATGTTAAATCAGTATTAATTTCAAACGTTTGCGCAAACGTTTGCGGTGGATAACTAATTTTTAATTTAACTTTTCATTAACTTTCAATACAATAATATTAACATATTTTAACTTAAATTTAACGCTTTAATATGACTAAATTAACCCAAAAATAGCCTCTATTAACCCAAAATGAAAAGAATTACCATTAAAGACCTTGCTGAAATGCTCAATATCAGCATCTCCACGGTATCCAGAGCCCTGAAGGACCATCCCGATATCAGCCAGGCCGTGAAGGTCCGGGTAAAGGAGGCTGCGGCAACTTTTAATTATATTCCCAACGATTTTGCCGTTAATTTCCGGAAAAAGTCTTCCAAGGTCATCGGGCTCATCATTCCGGAAATGTCGATGTTCTTTATTCCTTCTATTATTAAAGGAATATCTTCGGTGCTTCATCGCGAAGGCTATCATTTTTTTGTTCTTTCTTCGGAAGAGTCGCTCAGCATGGAAGCGGAAAACATCATTACCTGCATCAATTCCCGGGTAGACGGGATTCTGATTTCCCTTACCCGGCATACCAAAGACCTCTCGCATCTGCAGAGAATCAGGGAACTGGAGGTCCCGGCCGTTATCTTCGACAAGACTATTCCACAGAACTTCTTTGAAGAGATTATTTTTGATAACCGGATGTATGCGGAAGCTGCGGCCGAAAAATTTATTGATGCAAAATGCAAAAAAATTCTGGCCGTCTTCGGGGATGAAAATCTTGAAATCACCCAGGACAGGAAAGATTTTTTCCTGCAGAAAATCGGCAGCCATCCCGATATGGCATGTAAGGTGATCTACTGCGAATCGGCCGATCAGGTAAAGGAAAAGCTGACCATTATTCTCGATTACGAAAAGTTCGACGGATATTTTGCCATGAGTGACGAAACGCTGGCCGGACTGCACAGTTCGCTGATCAAAAAGAAAACAGACCTTTCAGGCGTAAAGGTGATCGCCATTACAGAAGGCATCCTTCCCAAATACCTGGACGAATCGTATGAATGCATCATCAATGACGGTTTCAGTATGGGAACGATGGCGGCCATGAAGCTTCTGCATCTGATAAAAGGCGGAGCGGCTGTTGTTTCAGATAAATAATCTTTTTTTAATGTTAAGCAGATTAAGCATAGGGCATAGATTTTTATTTGAAAAGGATTATAAAAGGATAACGTAAGTTTGGAAAAAAGGGCGCAAGGCTTCGGGAAGAGGTCATGCATAAGGCACAAAGAATTTGACGCCGACAAATCTGTACATCGCTAATACTCATTCTAAAATTTTTAATCTTTTTAAAATAAGCGGCATACAATTTTATCAGGGGATAAAATAATTGCGTCTTTCCACATGAAGTATTAAAAAAAATTGCGTCCTTACGTTTTTCCAAGAGCACCACGGCATAAAATTCACTATTGATGATTCACTTGCAAAGCAAAATTCACCTTCAGCCTTCAGTTCCTTATTCATCCGATGTCCCTTCATATTTATATAAAATTAAAAATGCATGAAAAAAAATGCTTATCAGATTAAGATTGGCTTTGTTTTTGCCAGCCAGAAAGGATATGAAAACAATTTTTATCGTTGAAGATGAGACAGGCATTAGAGATGCATTACAATTGCTCCTGTCGTTTGAGAATTATGACGTGCGTTCTTTTTCCACTGCGGAAGCATTTAATAAAAGAGACAAATCCGTAGTTCCCGATATTTTTATTCTTGATGTACGCCTGCCGGATGGTTCAGGGACCGATTTATGCAATGAACTGAAGCAGGATTCTCTGACTTCCAATGTTCCGGTGATGATCATCAGTGCCCATGCAAAAGAAGCCACGGTCATCAATTCCTGTGAAGCGGACGTATTTGTGTCCAAGCCCTTCGATATTGATGATGTAATTACTAAAATTGAAGACCTGATCGGCAATTTACAGAAAAACTGATTTATTTAAATACTTTATAAAACAACCTCCGGAACATATTGATCCGGAGGTTGTTTATTTGAGGTCGGTAAAATTAGAATAACGGTTATTTCCAGTAACTCCATTTATTACCGTCAAACACCGCAACCGATTTGCTTACGGTATCAAAACACATCATTCCGGGATAAGGGCTCTTAACGGCCAGGTGCGGATTCTTAATGTGCGGAAGGATCATTGCTTTATTTACCGATTCCAATACCAAAGCACCTTTGGCACTGCTTGATGCAGCCCCGATGATGACACCGCTGCCTGTCTCGGATCCGGTAACGGGAATGAGGGCTGAAGAAGTTCCGGGATCGGTCAGATCCATCCAGTTTCCGTTTTCAAACATCCGCACTTTCGAGGCCTGCCTGTCAAATATAAAGGTTCCGTTCTGCGGATGATCGGTTGAAGGAGTAACCGGTGTAAAAGCAGGAGAAACAGCCACAGCGGGAAGCATAATCCCTCTGATATTGCCTGTCTCCGTATCTTCAGGAGCAAAAGTCTGGGTCATCCCTGAAAATTCCAGAAGGGCACTTCCTCCCGAAAGCACTTGTTTACCGATGGAAACCTGGGCATTTATAAGATTTCCGGCCAGTAAAAGCGGCAGAATATATTTTATCATCTTCAATTTCTTAAAAAATTTAGTCATTACAGCTTCTTTTAATGCAGTTCCACACAGAGCCGTTGTACAATTTTACACATTGGGCAGTACGGTCATAAACAATCATTCCTTTTACGGGACTGACAATGACAGAAGTATCGGCAACCCTGGTAATGACCAGCCCTTTATCAGACGATTCCAAAGCCAGAGCACCGTTGGGAATCCCTCCGTTGCTGATGCCCGGACCAGCGGGCCAGTTTTTGAACCTTGATGAAAGCGTGGATATGCCCAGATCCGTATATACTTCGGGCGTTCCGGGCATTCCCGGTTTTGTACAGTAATCTACCGCAGTGGTAACGGTGGCCTGGTTACTCGTCAGGTTAGCCGCATCTTTTATGGTATATCTGAAGGGGCTTACCGTACCGAAATAATTGGTTACCGGGGTGAAAGTCAGTAATCCCGTATTATCTACCAGCCAGGCCCCCTGTCCGTTCATTGTAAAACCTTTTACCAACCCGTTGCTGTATATGATATTGCCGGCCCCGGAAGGCGGTACAAGATCAATGGAAGAAGGCACAAGTGTTCCTGAATTGGGATCCGTATCGTTACCTGTAATCAGCAGGCTTTTAGCGTTGTTTTTTTCTACGGACAGATGGTCGTTATTCGCCACCGGTGGCTGATGCAGACCAAAATTATTACCGGTAGAAGTACTGTTGTTTAAAACAACCGGAAGGCTGGAAGAAGTGGTTCCGATCCTGTTCCCCACTACCTGAAAGCCTGACGGCGTAATGACATCCACCCGGTAAGGGCCCTGATTGATATTGGTATTGATATTATCGAAATAATAAAATCCCAGGCTATTGGTTACCGTACTGCGGATTTCCACATTGTTGCTGAACAGTTTCATCGTCACCCCTGCCATGCCGTTTCCGTCGGGAGTTCCGGCATTATTATCATTGAAAACATTTCCTGCGATGCTGGCGGCAAAAGTAATGGATTCGTGGTTATAAGCCCCGATAAATGCGAGATCTGAAGTCCCTGAAAAAGACTGGATGAGCTTTACGGCCTGCGGATAATTGGCAGACGTAATCCCGAATTCCGACCAATCGGCCGCCAGTACCCTGATTTCCCGTTCGCAACCTGAAGAGGTACCTACGTTGTAGGCAGGCGGATTTACATTGGCATTATAAAATTTCCAGCATGCTTTTCCGATGCTGGGTACATTGCTGAAAGCCACCGAATAGGTCGTCCCGACAATATTTCCATTTATATCTTCAAAATGATAGCTGTCATTGGCAGAAGAAGGATTTCCCATCTGGGTAAAAATAAGATCCGGAACCCCGTCGCCGACAGATGAAGCCACAATCCCCATGGTATTCAGACTGATGCTTGATCCCTGAGGAATGTTGAAGATGGCAGAACCCAATCCGAGGCCATTAGCTCCGTCTGAGAGATATTCCACCATATTGTTGTTTACGGGAACCGGTGAAACATTCCCGTTTCCGCCATACATTTTCCCTACTCCGATAAACGTATTGCTTCCGGGTGTGGGGATGTTATAAATCGGCAGGGAGATAAAAGTCCCGGACTGAAACGCAACGCCACCGATGCTGAGTGCCGTATCATTAACACCGGTACTGTAGGTAACCGGAGCATAGGCTGTGCCGGGCCCGTCCGCATCCCATCTGAAAGCAAGAAGGTTGTGGCTGTTATCGGGCTGCAGAGTACTGAAACTGTCCCAAAAGCCGCCGAAATCCGAGTAAATCCTGGAAACTGCCCGCTGGGCACTGAGAAGTAAGGGCATAGTGAATACCCCTAAAAATAATAGTTTATTGAATGTCACTTAATCGTTTTAAAGGGCGGCAAAGGTAAGAATCTTCAACCGGTTTTACGTTTAATCAAATCACAAAACACTTTTATGTGGTACCTTTTTTTATTTTGCATAAAAGTGGACTTATACGAACGGGAATCCCTGAGGCTCTCAGTTCACGGATAAAGATCCTGTTTTAAAAATCCGATCGTTTCCCTAGGCTGTCAATAAATCAACCCGTTTTATCAGACAGCGATCCGTTCCAGCCTTTTATTAAAACAAATAAAGTGCATTCGATTTTATACAACTTATATTCAGTGGATTATTAAATCAAAAAAAATAAAATTAAGCATAATGAATCAGAACTTTTAATAGAATTCCCTTGTATCCTCAATCTCAATGGCTGATCTTTTGCATAACCGGCTTCATGAATTGGATCGATTTACAATTGGATTTCAGAAAAATTTTTATAGGGGACCTCAGTTTAGGGTTTGCAGCTGAAATTGTCATCAGGACCTTGTTGATGTTCAGCATGGTGCTTTTGGTATTGCGCCTTACCGGAAAAAAAGGAGTCCGGCAGCTGTCTATTTTTGAAGTCGCGATTATCATTGCCATGGGATCAGCCGCCGGTGACCCGATGTTTACAAAAGATACTTCCATTTTCGTTTCACTGATTGTTTTTGCGGCCATCATTATTCTTTACCGCCTGATTACTTTCTGGGCAGGCAGAAGCGAACAGTTTGAAAAGGTGATTGAGGGAAAACCGCTTTATGTTATTGAAAACGGCCGGTTTACTTTAGCCGATGACCATAGCCATACTTTCGCCAAAGATGAATTTTTCTCTGAAATGCGTCAGGAAAGTATTGAGCATGTGGGCCAGATCAAAACGGCCATTCTGGAAACGAACGGAAAAATCAGCTTTTATTACTATCCCGACGATGAAGTCAGATACGGCCTGCCGGTGCAGCCAAAAGCTTATAATCAAAAATCGGTACGGATTTCCTCGTCCGGCACCTATGCCTGCACCTACTGCGGACAAACGGAGAAACTGAAAGGAGGACCGGCATACTGCCCCAACTGCAAAAGGAACGAATGGGTAACCGCCATTGATTCCGTAAGAATTACCTGATACCTCCCACCGGAATTTATTTAATTTTAAGACATTCCATATTTAAATTACATTCCCCATTCTCTCAAAATTTACGATCATGAACGGATAAGATTTAACATAAAAAATTTGTAAATTTGTTTATCGATCTGAATCATATTAACACTTTTCACTGAATGACTCATTTTTTTTCTGCTTTGGGGATCGGCCCGCTTCTCGAACTTCTGCAACAATCCGGCGATGCGATGGCCATTTATACAGGACCTGAACTCATTATTCAGTTTGCCAATGATGCCATGCTGACGTTTTGGGGAAAAGATCAGTCGGTGATCGGTAAAAAATTCGAAGCGGCACTGCCTGAAATGGAGAGTCAGCCCTTCACCGAACTTCTTCAACAGGTATGGAAATCGAAAGAAGCTTATATCGGCAAGGAGATGCCTGCCATCACTGAAATCCAGGGTCAGCGGATTACCTCTTATTACGATTTCATATTTAAACCGGTACTGAATGAAGAAGGAGCGATCTACTGCATTCTGCATACGGCAAAAGAGGTGACGGAAATTATTAAAGGCCGGGAACTTATTCTTGAAAAAGAAAAGCAGGAATACGAGATCAAAGAAGAACTTAAAACTTCCAATGAGGAATTGCGTCTGAATAACGAGGAACTTTCCGTTTTAAACAGGCAATATACCCTGACGAATGAAAAGCTCGGCGAATCGAATAAGGTGATACAGGATCTGAATCAGCAGATCAACAGAGAAAACAGCGAACTTCTGTCTGGGAATAAAAAATTCCAGAATGATATCAGCAGCCTGGACGGCCTCAATAAAAGCCTTACCTCAAAAAACCGGAAACTGAAAGATCTGAATGATACGATTACCCGGCTTAACAATAAATTAACCGAAAGCGATATCAGCTTCAGCAATCTGATTGATCAGGCACCGGTAGCCATTATGCTTCTGAAAGGAGACCGGTTTATCATCACGATGATCAACGATGCTATGCTGGAACTTATTGAAAAAGACTATTCCGTTATCGGAAAGCCCCTTTTTGAAGTGCTTCCTGAACTGGATGGGCAACCGGCCGCAAAGTTGCTGATCGAAACCTTTACATCCGGAAAACCGAATTCCGACCATTCGAATCCGGTGCTTCTGAACCGGAACGGCCAACTGGAGCATGGCTATTTTACTTTTAATTATACCCCGTTTATCGAAAACGGAGAAGTGACCGGGGTTATTGATATGGCGGTGGAAGTTACGCCTCAGGTCCTGGCGATCCGTGAACGCGAGGAAATCATCCTTGAAAAAAGCGTTTTGGAAGAAACCCTGCTGAAAAGCGAACAGCGGCTCCAGGGGATTCTTGAAACCATGGCCGAAGGGGTGGGCGTTATCGATGCCAAAGGACAGATGGTATATGCCAACCCGATGGCACAACAGATCCTGGGGCTTTCTGAAAATAAAATCAAGGAAAGAACATACGATGATCCTCAATGGCAGAACCTGAGGCTGGACGGTACGCCCCTGCCTTCGGAAGAGCATCCCATGTCGGTGATGATGTCTACCGGAAAACCGGTTTATGACCATGAGATCGGTGTTCAGGCACCAGAAAGGGACATCATGTACATCTCCATCAATGCGGCTCCCCTCTTTGATGCCGAAGGAAACCTCACCGGAGGAATAGGGACGTTTATGGATGTAACGGCAAGAAGAATGATTACCCGGGGAAAAGAAGACTTCATCAGCATTGCCAGCCACGAACTGAAAACGCCGGTGACGGCCCTGAAAGCTTCCCTGCAGCTGCTGCAGCGTTCCTACGAGAGACTGACGCCGGAATCACGGGCCAGGCTCCTCAACCAATCGATTATCAGCCTTGATAAATTATCGGGACTGATCAACAGCCTGCTGGACACCAGCCGGATCGAACAGGGACAGCTGAAGATGGAAAAGCGGCCGTTCACGATTTCGGAACTTTTCGAAGACTGCTGCTCCGGCTTTTCGGAGATTACGGACCAGGAGATTATTTTCAACGGAGATACCGATCAGATCGTGGTAGCCGATAATCAGCAGATCGGTCAGGTGATGATCAACTTTATTACGAATGCCATCAAATATGCTCCGGAATCGAAAGAGATCCGTATTACAGCCCGTAAAATCAATGAGCATGAAATCAGGATAAGCGTAAAGGATCAGGGGCCCGGCATTCCGAAAGCAAAGCTTGAACATCTTTTTAAACGATATTACCGCACCAATTACCACGGACAGAAATTTACGGGTCTTGGCCTCGGCTTATTCATCTGCGGCGATATCATCAAGGAACACGGCGGAAAAGTGGGGGTGGAAAGCGAGGAAGGCCAGGGATCCGAATTCTGGTTTACGCTCCCGGTTTAGATTAAATTAAAAGCAACAGAAGTAAAAACCTTCATTAAAAACCGTCTGTGGCAGAAAATCTTTACACAGACCCTTAATTCCCGAAGTTCACGAAATGCGGGATTTCAGTCCCGAAACCATTCAGCGGTAATACATTATTCCGGTTGCTGTTGAAATCATAAAGATGATCATTATCAAAAGGCACCCTTGGGTAATAAGTGAATGATAACTGGATCCTGTTAAAAACCAGAAACGGATTATTGATCATAATACCCACTCCTATTTTGGTATTTGTATGGGTCTTTAAAAGTTTTTCGTCGGGCATGGCCAGCCATCCTGCCGCCGCCGTGATGTAAGGGCTGAAGTGAAAATTCTTCCAGGATTTGTTGATAAACAGCTGCAGCTGGTACCGGAGCACCAGTTTTTTGGTTCCGATAAAATCTCCGTTATATACCGGGAATTCATCGCTGCCTGAAAGATTGATCCGGTCGCGGTACGAATAGTTGTGCTGGGGATTCCCCAGGGCTAAAGTGGGAGAAAAGAAATGCCTGGCTTTGGCAAACTTCCAGTCGGTAAGGTTGGTAAAATACGTCCCGTCGAACCGGAAAGACTCACGGTTCTGCCGGTCTTCGCTGAAGAATCTCCCGAATTGTGCTTTTACGGTAAAATAGCCGAGTTTCGTAAAATCCCCGTACGAAGCGGAAACGCCAGCATAAGGGATTATTTTATTGCTTCTGGCCAGAACTCCGGAAGTCAGGTTTACCGAATAGCCAAAGGAGATATCCTCCGGAAGATCATACTGAAAGATATTTTTTTCAATGGAAAATTTTCGCTGAACGAGTCCGGCCGATGCGAGAAAACTGCTGTAGGAGCTGAAGTAGTCATACTGATCGATTCCGGGGCTGTCCTTATACTGGTAATTCAGAAACCTTCCGATCAGGGCAATATTGCTGGAAATTTTGGTTTCGGGATCCGATGAAACGGGAATCTGGTAACCGCCCCAGAGATCCTGGCTGTATACCTTGATCTGCACTTCCGGAAAAACGGTATCCTCTTCAAGGGGAAGCAGAACATGGCGCATAAAATATTCAAAGCTGAAACCACCGGCCCATTTGGTTAACGGAGAGAAGAAATCGCGTTTTACGTTCAGATTGATTCTTTCATTTTTATAAAAATCCCTTTCCCCTAAAATCTGCGCATTGATATAAGAGCCCCAGAGATTATAGGCGGTATAGCTTCCCAGAAAATAATCCTGTTTTTCTTTGGAATCGTTCCGGTAGAGGAAATCCAGGTCGTGTCCCAACCCTAAAAAGTTTTCTTCATTGATCCCCATCCCGGTCTTGCTCCCGGAATAGCTTGCCCTGGGTTTCAGGCTCCAGGAATCCAGTACTTTCACCACTACATCAATCGAATCTTTAGTCGAAGTACTGTCTGAAACGCTGATGCTTACCCGGTTGATAAACGGCATGGTCCTTAAAAGACGTTCGGATTCATAAAGCTTCTGGGCATTATATTCCTCCCCTTTCTGAAAAAGCAGGTAATTATTCACTGTGGAAATCCGGGTATTGGAATGAAGGTGATTGGTAAACCAGTCATACCATCTGGTTTTTTCTTTTCGGTCGCCCGCACCATATCCGAACGGGTCAATAGTTTCGATAAGGACATTTCTGATGTACTTCCCGTCGTAGGTCTGCTGGACCTGTTTTTCCGTTGTGGTCTTTACGGAAGCCGAATCGGGCTCCCTGCGGAAAATAAAACGGTGAAGAAACTTAGTAAATTTTCTCTTATCCGAAAACTTTTCGATCCTGTAATACAGGGAATCTCTTTTCTCCTGTGCAGAAACAAAAGAAAAACAGATAAAAAGACCGAATAACACAATTTTTTTCACCAACCGCTTGTTTGAATAAAGTTTCTTTTATCAATTAACAAGCCAATGGCCGGAGTCCGTAAGAAAATGAAGAAGTATTTTCCAAAACCGGAGATAACGTGTTCTGTTACAAAAGATACCACATCTTATTTTTTTTAAAGTTTGCGGCTTAATTGTTGAATATTCTTCCGCACACCAATAAAATATTAATTTATGTCAACTAGAAGAAATTCAGGTTCAGGAAGATCCGGATCTTCCAACAATGCTTCGGGAAGAAGCTCAAATTACAACAATTCAAGAAACGGTTCTTATAACCGTGAAGACGATCGCTATGACGAGGAAGATGATCGTTATGATTACGATGATCAGTATGATGACGATGACGATTATGATGATGAAGATGACGACTATTCTGACGGATACCGTAATACTTATGATGATGACGATTATGATGACTATGACGACGACGATGAGGATTATGATGATGAAGACTACGATGATGAGGAAGAGGATGACGATGATTACGATCACCGGCATGACAACCCGGGAAGGCCGAGAGGCAGCAGAAACGGTGACGGAAGAAGTTCCAATGGCTCTTCTTCGAGACGTTCGTCGGATTCCAACAACGACAATTACGACAGAAGACACGACAACCCGGGAAGGCCGAGAGGCAGCAGAAACGGTGACGGCAGAAGCTCCAATGGCTCTTCGTCAAGACGTTCGTCAGATTCCAACAACGACAATTACGACAGAAGACACGACAACCCGGGAAGACCGAGAGGCAGCAGAAACGGTGACGGCAGAAGCTCCAATGGCTCTTCTTCAAGACGTTCGTCAGACTCCAACAACG
>Ga0308160_10001145_pt1 | contig 40137 bp, 39 predicted proteins | sample PhyFR1_FD_201036 | JGI IMG/M metagenome (GOLD analysis project Ga0308160, IMG submission 201036) | Phyllosphere microbial communities from UC Gill Tract Community Farm, Albany, California, United States - DLSLF.R1 | ecosystem: Host-associated > Plants > Phyllosphere > Unclassified | place: USA... | reverse complement strand
GGTCGGCGCCCAGCGCCTTCACCCAGGCGACATTGTCGGTGCCGGTGGTGGTCGCGACGAAGGCGCCGAGGTGCTTGGCGAGCTGGATGGCGATGCTGCCGACGCCGCCGGAGCCGGCATGGATCAGCACCTTCTGGCCCTTCCGCAGCCGCGCCGTCTCGACCAGCGCCTGCCACGTGGTCAGTGCGACCAAGGGAACCGAGGCGGCTTCTTCCATGCCGAGGTTGGCAGGCTTCAATGCCAGCGCGCTTTCCTTGACCGCGATGCGCTCGGCGAAGCTGCCGATGCGCGCCTGGTCGGGACGCGCATACACCGCGTCGCCCGGCTTGAAGCGGCACACGCCGGCTCCGACCCGCAGCACCACGCCGGCCACGTCGTTGCCCAGCACCAGCGGAAAGCGGTACGGCAGGATCAGCTTGAACTCGCCCTTGCGGATCTTCGCGTCGAGCACATTGACGCCGGCGGCATGCACCTCGACCAGCATCTCGTCGTCGCGCACCTCCGGCTCGGGCAGCTCGCCGATCCGGCCCGGATGCCTGTTGCCATAGCCTTCGATGAAGAACGCTTTCATGATGTTTCCCTGACGAAAACGAACGCGAGGACGAACGCGATTCCGAGCACGGCCGCGACCAGGATCCCGCGGCCCGCATGCCCGCTGGCCAGCTCGCCGATGCCCAGCGCCGCCAGCAAGCAACAGGCGGTGACCAAGCCCGCCACCAGCGCCGAACGCGCCGGCGATGGCGCCGCGCCGCGCGCCATGAACAACATCACGCTCAGGCCCGCATACAGCGCGGCCCCGCGTCGCGCCATCAGCTAGGACGATGGCCAGGCGCCGATGTCCCAGTTCGCCAGCATCGCGCCCGGCCAGAACATCCAGGTGCAGGCGATTGCCAAAAACAACAGCGAGGCCAGGACCGACAGCGAGCGGAAACCCGGGCGCATGGCGGTCACCGGTTGAGGATGCGCGACAGCACGGCCTGGTGGATCCAGCGCGGCGTCGCCCACATGAAGACCGCGTTCAACTTGTTGATCAGCCCGGGCACCACGCTGATGCGGCCGGCATCCAGCGCGCGCATGCCGGCGCGCACCACCGGCGGTGTCTGCATCATCAAGGCGTTCAACTGCGCCGTGATCCGCTGTTGGGCCACGCGCGCGAAGCCGGTGTCGGTCAGCCCCGGGCATAACGTGGCGACGGTGACGCCATCGCGCGCGAACTCGCGATGCAACGCCTCGCCCAGGCGCAGCACGTAGGCCTTCGCGGCCGAATACACCGCGAAGTTCTCCACGCCCTGGTAGGCCAGCAGGCTGGCCACCTGCAGGATCTTGCCGCGCCGGCGTCGGCGCATGTCCTGGCCGAACAGGTGGGTCATCGCGGTCAGGCTGGCGATGTCCAGCTGGATCATCGACAACGCCGGCTCCAGGTCGCCATCCAGGAACGGCCCCTGCAGTCCGTGCCCGGCATTGTTGATCAGCACCTCGACCTCGATACCGCGCGCATGCAGGCCGGCGTGGAGCCGGCGCACGGCCGCGATCTGCGACAGATCGACCTGCTCGACCAGGACCTCGACGCCGTGCCGCTGCCGCAACGTCTGCGCCAGCGCATCGAGCCGGTCCAGGCGCCGCGCGACCAGGATCAGCCTGTGGCCGCGCGCCGCGTACTGCCTGGCGAACTCCTCGCCGAATCCGCTCGATGCGCCGCTGATCAGCACCCAGCTATCGCGTTGCGTTTGCATGATGATCGCCTCGATCGCGCCAGGCGCGTGGTTGCTGGCTTCAGGCCGCCGGCCGGTAGCGTTCGGCGGCGGTGGCCTGGCGGATGCTGCCCAGCAGCGCTTGCCGGGCGCCGTCCAGCGCGTCCCAGCGGTCGGCGTCGTGCAGCGGCGGGATGGTGACCAGCTCGCGGCGATCGAAACCGATCAGCGCCGCATCGACCAGCTCTTCCACGTCCATCACCTCGGCCAGCGTGTTGACGTCGATGCCCGCACGCTCCCATATCTCGGTGCGGGTGGCCGCCGGAAGCACCGCCTGCACGTACACGCCCTTGGGCGCCAATTCCAGGCTCATGCCCTGCGAAAGGAACAGCACGAAGGCCTTGCTCGCGCCGTACACGGTCATACCGAATTCCGGCGCCAGGCCGACCACCGAGCCGATGTTGACGATCGCGCCGCTGCCGGACTGCGCCAGCCGCGGCGCGATCGCCAGCGCCAGCCGGGTCAGCGCGGTGGTGTTGAGGGCAAGCAGGCGTTCGACGCCGTCTGCCGTCTGCTCGGCGAAACCGCCCGACTGGGCCATGCCGGCGTTGTTGATGAGGGTGCCGATGCGCGCGTCGTCGCCCAGGCGCGCTTCGACCGCGGCCAGGTCGGCCTGTGCGGTCAGGTCGGCCTGCAGCACGTCGACCGCGACCTTGTGTTCCTCGCGCAGGCGCGCAGCGAGCGCGTCCAGGCGGGCGTTGTCGCGTGCGACCAGGACCAGGTCGTGGCCGCGCTGGGCGAAGCGCTGCGCGTAGACGGCGCCGATGCCGCTGGAGGCGCCGGTGATGAGAACGGTGGAAGTGGTGCTCATGCGAGGGGTCTCTTCGGATCAAAGGGAAGGTGCGGCCACGGGACGTGGCCGGTGGTGCGGCGGCGGCGCGACGGGCGCAACCCGCGTTTCGAAGCAAGCCGCTTAATGATGATGATCATAATCTTACTTGTCAATATTTTGATGACGATCGGCATCAATGTATCCTTGGGCCTGAAAAAGCGACGCTGGAGGGCATCCGCGATGAAGGTCAGCAAGGCGCAGGCGCAGGCGAACCGGGCGCACATCGTCGAAACCGCGTCTGCGCTGTTTCGCGAACGCGGCTACGAGGGCATCGGCGTCGCCGATCTGATGGCCGCCGCCGGCTTCACCCACGGTGGCTTCTACAAGCACTTCCCATCCAAGGCCGACCTGATGGCGGAGGCGACGGCATGCGGGATCGCGCAGACCGTGACGCTGGTGGACGGGGTCGATGCGCCGGAATTCGTCCGCCGCTACGTGTCGCGCGAGCACCGCGATGCCCGCGCGGCGGGCTGCACCATGGCCGCTTTGGGCGGCGACGCCGCACGCGAGCCGGAGACGGTCCGGGCGGCGTTCGCGGATGGTGTCGAAGCCATGCTGGCGACCATGGAGCGCGGGGACGCTGCAGCGACCGGCGCTAGCCCCGCCGATGCGCGCGCCGCGCGCCTGGACATGCTGGCGCACGCGCTCGGCGCGATCGTCATGTCCCGCGCCTGTCCGGACGATTCGCCGCTGGCGGACGAGATCCTCGCGGCGAGCCGCGCCAACATGCTCGCGGCGCTGGACACGGCCCCGGCGGCAGGCACGCGCAGCGGAACGTGATCGCGGCAACGCGACGCGACGCCGGCGCGCATGCTTGCCGCCGGCGGTCGTACTAGGCGCGCGGCCTGGGCTGGGCGACTACTGGCCGGCAACACGTCGCCGCGCGAAAGCGCTGAGCGCCGGGTGCCCGCATCCGCAGCACGGACGACCGTCATCTGCCGGCCGCACCCGCAACGGATGCATCCAGGCGCGCACGAATAGCGTTTCGCCAGGCAAAAAAAAGCCCGGGCGCGCGATCGACGCGGCCCGGGCTGCGCTGCTGCGCCCGCCTATTCGCGGTAGCCGCTGTCGTTCTTGTTGTGGATGATCCAGATCAGGTTGCCGCCGCTGCCCATCGACTTGCCGGCGAACACCAGGCGGCCCTGGCCCTTGTAGGCCAGTTCGTAACGGTAGCGGTCGCCGCCGTAGAAGAACGGGATGAACGCCTTGCCGGTGACATAGGAACCCTGGTCGGTGGGTTCGCCGATCAGGTCGGTCACCTGCTTCATCGGCATGCCGATCTTAAGCTGGGTGAACTTGCTGCCGGGTGCCGGCTTGCCGGTGATCTCGCCTTCGTAATCGTTGACGCCCTTCACGGTCTCGCCGTAGCCGGCTTCGACCTGCGAGGAATTGGTGACCTCGCCATCGGCGTTCATCCAGCTCGGCGTGCCGCTGTGCTTCTTTGCCATCGCCTGCATCGGCAGGGCGGCCGCCATCGCCACGGCCAGCACCAGGGCGCCCGTCCATACACGGTTGATCTGCATCTTTTCGCTCCTTGCATCCATTGATTGCCCCCTTGTCCAGCGTCTGTCATGCCAGCGCGGGAACATCCGCTGGCCAGCGTCGCATTAGTGCATGCGTCGGCGCCGATGTCCACGCCTGACCGGCGCCGCCATCGACACTTGCCGGCGCCCACCGGGCATGCTAAAAACGCGCCAGCGCGATGCGCGCATTCCAGGCGCAGCCCATGGATCTGGCGTCGCCGCCCCACCGCAAGGACGTACTGCAATGCCTACTTACCGTCGCTCCCATCTACTGCCTGCGCTGTGCGCCGTGGCGCTGCTGGGGAGCGCGCCGCCGGCCTCCGCCGACATGTTCGGCAGCCCCGAAGATGTCGCGCGCAGTTGGATCGGCCACGATGCCAGCGAACTGATGATGCAGTGGCCGGTGGACCGCGGCCTGTACACCGCGGAAAACACCGAGACCCACGAAACCGCCTACACCTACAACTTCGGCATCGACGCGCACTACCGGACCGATTACTGGACGACGGACGGGCCGTTGATAGGCGTGGATCGCGGCACGCCGCTCTATCAGCAGGAAGAGCACAGCCAGACCACCTTCGTCCCCACCGAAAATCATTGTGAAGTCACTTTCGTCGCCAATGCCGACGGCATCATCACCCGCTACGATTTCGCCGGCAGCAAATGCAGCCCGTACTTCCGCGGCTGGGGCCGGCCGAAGAAAAAAAAGAAGTAAGCGCCGCGCCTGCAGGCCGGCTTTCCGATTCATACCACAGGGGCAACATCCGATGACCGCAAAGAACTCGCTCGCCCGTATCGCCTGGTCGGCGATCGCATTGACGCTGCTGGCGCTGGCCGTGCCGGCACTGGCTGCCGGACCGCGCCACGGCCAGATCGTGGCGCTGGAGCCGATCGACAACAAGGGCGACGACGTGCCCGAGCAAACCAAGAAAGTCAAAGGTGTCGCCGCCAACCTCGGCAGCCTGGCCGGCGGCTTTCTCGGCATGAAGAGCAAGAGCTCGATGGGCGTGACCACCGGGGCGGCGGCCGGCGCCGTCGCCGGCGAAACCGTCAGCTCCAAGATCGTCGGCAACGGCCCGGCCGCGCACTACATGGTGAAGATCCGCTTCGACAACAAGTCGCAGACGGTGGTGTCCAAGCCCAGCGCCGAAGTGGCCGGGCTGGCGGTCGGCAGCCGGGTCAAGGTCACCGGCAGCGGCGAGGACATGCGCATCGAAGCCGAGTGAGTCCAGCGCAGGCGCGACCGCTGCGCCGTGCTCCCAGCACCTACAAAAAAAGCGCCCTCGGGCGCTTTTTTTGTGGGCGGCGCGGCGACTTACTTCGCCACGACCTTGACCATTTCCAGGCACTTGTTGGAATAGCCCCACTCGTTGTCGTACCAGGACACCAGCTTGACGAAGGTGCTGTCCAGGGCGATGCCGGCGTCGGCGTCGAAGATCGAGGTGCGCGCGTCGCCGCGGAAGTCGGTGGCCACCACCTTGTCCTCGGTGTAGCCGAGGATGCCCTTCAGCGCGCCTTCGCTCTGCGCCTTCACCTCGGCACAGATCTCGGCGTAGGTAGCCGGCTTTTCCAGTTCCACGGTCAGGTCGACCACCGACACGTCCGAGGTCGGCACGCGGAAGCTCATGCCGGTCAGCTTCTTGTTCAACTCCGGGATCACCACGCCCACGGCCTTGGCCGCGCCGGTGCTGGACGGAATGATGTTCTCCAGGATGCCGCGGCCGCCGCGCCAGTCCTTGTTGCTGGGGCCGTCCACGGTCTTCTGCGTGGCGGTGGCGGCGTGCACGGTGGTCATCAGGCCGCGCTTGATGCCCCACTTGTCGTTGATCACCTTGGCCAGCGGCGCCAGGCAGTTGGTGGTGCAGCTGGCGTTGGAGACGATCGCCTGGCCGGCGTAGGTGGCGTGGTTGACGCCGTACACGAACATCGGCGTGTCGTCCTTGGACGGGGCCGACAGGATCACCTTCTTGGCGCCGGCGTCGATGTGCTTCTGCGCGGTGTCCTTGGTCAGGAACAGGCCGGTGGATTCGATCACCACCTCGGCGCCGACCTCGTCCCACTTCAGCGCCGCCGGATCGCGTTCCTGGGTCAGGCGGATTTTCTTGCCGTTGACCACAAGGTGATTGCCGTCGACCGACACGTCGCCGTCGAAGCGGCCGTGCACCGAGTCGTACTGCAGCATGTACGCCAGGTAGTCGGGCTCGAGCAGGTCGTTGATGGCGACGATCTCGATGTCGCTGCCGAAATTCTGTACCGCCGAGCGCAGCACATTGCGTCCGATGCGACCGAAACCGTTGATGCCAACCTTGATTGCCATTTCAGTAGCTCCTGCGGCCGCGCCTGACGCGGCGGATGGAAGGGGGCGAGCATTCTATCAGGCCGGCCGTATCGCGCCGGGCACGCGCTTTTGATCAGGATCAAGGCGGGGCGGCGACGCCGGCGGGACACTGCGCCCACACCCAAACGAGACACCCATCATGCGCAAGACCTCCCCCCTTCTGCTGTCCGGCCTGGCCGTCGCCTTGTCGCTGTGCGCCCTGCCGGCGCTGGCGCAGTCGCAGGGCGACTGGACCGTGGGCATCGGCGCCCATCAGGTCAACCCGAAGTCCGACAACGGCAAGCTGGCCGGCGGCACCCTGCCCCTGAGCATCGACAGCGACATCAAGCCGACCGTCACCTTCGAATACTTCGTGCACCAGGACCTGGGCATCGAGGTGCTGGCCGCGCTGCCGTTCAAGCACGACATCGCGGTCAAGGGCGTCGGCAAGGTCGGCAGCACCAAGCAGCTGCCGCCGGTGGTCTCGCTGCAGTACCACTTCAACAGCGCCGGCAAGGTCTCCCCGTTCGTCGGCGCCGGCATCAACTACACCACCTTCTTCAGCGAGGACACCACCGGCGCGCTGGCCGGCACCAAGCTCAAGCTGGAGGATTCCTGGGGCCTGGCCGCGCACGTCGGCGTGGACATCGCGCTCACCGACAAGTCCGCGCTGCGGGTGGACCTGCGCTGGGCCGACATCGACAGCAAGGTCAAGGTCGACGGCGCCAGCATGGGCACCGCGAACATCGATCCGCTGGTGTACGGCCTGGCCTACGTGATGAAGTTCTGAGGCCGCACGTCCGACGCGCTTCTCTGGCAGACTACGCTCCACAAGGATGTGGATCGGTCGCCGCCGGGCCGACACTGGGATTCGCATCCGCCCATTCGCCGCCACCGGGGTCCCCAATGAAGCCACGCCTGTTCCGCCGTCTCGCCGTCGCCGCCCTTGCCGCCATCGCCCTGCCCGCCGCGGCGCAGTCGGCCGGCCACTTCACCACCAGCTACGGCATCCACGGCATGGTGCCTGGCTCATCTAACGGCAACCTCAGCGACAGCGAGCAGCGCTTCAGCGCCGACACCACACCTGCGGTCTCGTTCAGCTACGAATACTTCTTCCGCGGCAATCTCGGCGTGGAGATCCAGACCCTGGTCGGGCAGCAGAAGATCGGCCTGGAACAGGGCGGCGATATCGGCAGCGCCTGGGCGCTGTCGCCGACGGTCTCGCTGCAGTACCACTTCAACGGCAACGGCAACATTTCCCCGTTCGTCGGCGTGGGCCTCAACTACACCACGTTCCTGGGCGCGGACGGCAAGGGCGCGTTCTCCCGCGACGACGTCAAGTTCAAGGACAGCGTAGGCCCGGCCGTGCATGCCGGCGTGGATTTCGCCATCGGCGAAAGCAGCGCGCTGCGCGTGGATGCGCGCTGGACCAGCATGCGCAGCGACGTGGAAGTGGACAGCGGCACGCTCGGCAAGGCCAAGCTCGACCCGATCACCTACGGCCTGGCCTACCTGTTGTATTTCTGATCCGCAGGGTCCGCAGCCGCGTCCGTACGGGCGCGGCTTAGCGGTTGCGCAACGGCGCGATGACGCGGCCATGGCAACGTCATCGGCGCCGGCTAGAATCCGCGCATGAAATCCTCTCTCTTCGTGTCCGCCGCGCTCGCCGCGGCACTGGCCGCCACGCCGTCCGCCGCCTTCGCGTGGGGCCCGCTGGGCCATCGCCTGGTCGCCGATCTCGCCGATGCCCAACTCACTCCGCAGGCCCGCGCGCAAATCCAGCAGTTGCTGCAGGGCGAACCCGAGCCGACCCTGGCCGGCGTCGCCAACTGGGCCGACCAATTGCGCGAAAGCAACCCCGACATGGGCAAGCGCACCGGCCCCTGGCACTACGTCAACCTCGGCGAAGAGCAGTGCCACTACGAGGAAACCCGCGATTGTCCCGACGGCGACTGCGTGGTCGAGGCGCTGCGCCGCCAGGCCGCGATCCTCGCCGACCGCAGCCAGCCGCAGGCGGCGCGCACCCAGGCGCTGAAATTCGTGGTGCATTTCGCCGGCGACATCCAGCAACCGCTGCACGCCGGCTACGCCCACGACAAGGGCGCCAACACGTTCCAGATCCAGTTCGAGGGCAAAGGCAGCAACCTGCACTCGCTGTGGGACAGCGGCCTGCTGCGCAGCCGCGGCCTGGACGAGGCGCACTACCTGGCGCAATTGCAGGCGCAACCGCTGCCGGCACCCTCGCCTGCCGGCAGCGCGCTGCCGCCGCCGGCCGCGGCCTGGGCCGAAGCCTCGTGCAAGATCATGCTGCGCCCGGGCTTCTACCCGCCCGGCGCCAAGCTGCCGGCGGACTACGTGACGACCTGGCGCCCGGTCGCCGAAGCGCAGCTGCGCCAGGCCGGCGCGGATCTGGCGGCGACGTTGAACGCTGCGCTGGCGAAGTAACGCGCGACATCATGCTTTTTCGTTTTTGTAGGAGCGGCTCCGGGTGGCCTCGGGCCATCAGCCGCGACAGGCCTTACAGATAAAGCCTGTCGCGGCTGAAGCCGCTCCTACAGAAAGCGACGAGGATTGTGCGCGCGACGGACGCCTAACCCGCATGCGCCTGCGCCCAGCGCACGATGTCGGCGGCGCCGATCGCGCCGCTGTGCCGCGCCAGTTCGCGGCCATGCCGCAGCAGCGCCAAGGTCGGAATGCTGCGGATGCCGAAGCGCGCCGGCTGCGCCTCCGTATCCAGCTTGCCCAGGCGCTGGCGCGGCTCCAGTTGCGCGGCGGCGGCCTCGAACTGCGGCGCCATGGTCCGGCACGGGCCGCACCACGGCGCCCAGAAATCCACCAGCAACGCAATGTCGCTGCGCTCGGCGTGCGCGGCGAAATTATCCGCGCTCAACGCCAGCGGCGCACCGACGAACAAGGCGCGATGGCAGCGTCCGCATTGCGGCGCCGCCGCCAGGCGCTCGGCCGGCACCCGGTTCAGCGCCTGGCAGTGCGGGCAGGCGATGTGCAGCGGATCGCTCACGCGCCGGCCTCGATGCTCTTGTCGCCGAGCAGGATGTTGCCTTGCGCATCCTTGACCGTATAGGTGAGCGAGATGCGGCACCGCCCCTGCTCGCGCGCTTCGAAGACATGGACCTCGCTGGTCACGCCGCCGGGGACCGTCCACGTCGCGACAGCGTCGGAATCGATCGATGCGCGATGGACGGCGCCGCGCGGTGCATGGATGCGGCCGGCGATGCGGGTGATGGACATGGCGGCTGCGGCCTAGGTTCGTCGTTCCGACGACGTCAACCGAACGAAAGCAAGACGCCAGCCAATTCATCTCTAGCGCGTCGCCTACTGCCGTGCCAGTCCCCCGAAATGCGGATGAGTCGAGTAAGTATCCCCGGTAAAGTCGGCTACCGCTAACGCAACTTGCCGGACCGAGGAATTCCATTGAGCTCGTCGATTACTTTCTGTGGTGCGCGCAAGCGGATCTGCACGGGAAAGGATTCGTGCACGACGACATCTTCCACTACACCGCTTTTTTCTAACTCCATGACCTTGACCAGCACTGGGTCCGGAGATTCTGCACTGCCGATGATCAGCGCGCGCTCCAACGGCTCTTGATTCTTGGTCGGCTGTGTACGGCCGAGGCCGCAGCCTGCCAACAGCATCAGCGCTGCAATAAAAACCGTTTTCATATTTGCCTCCTCGCGCGTTGGCCGATACACCGCGAAAACGTGGTGCGCCGGCCATGCGGTGCACCACGTCCGTGTTACTTCAAGTCAGCGTCAATGCGCAGTCACGGGTACGTAGCGATCCAGTTTTGAAGCGTGTTGTAGACGGTGCTGGTCAGCCTCGTTCCACAGTTCTGACTGGACGATCCCGTAGTATGGATCCCGCGGACATTGACCCCACCGTCGCTTGCAATCCCGCTTCCGCTGTTCCCGCCGGAGGTATCGATGGTATAGCAAAGCCTGTAAGAACCACTGGTCGATACCGACCCGGAATGCGTCCACATCGTACCCAGAGGTTTGTCACCCGGATAACCGGTGATGGTATGCGTACCCCCCGAATACACGCCCCAGCCGGAGTTGCCGCCATGCGGAGCCGTGCTCAGCACGATCAGCGCGTAATCGTAGTTGCTGTCCGCGCTGTTGTGCCATGCCGACGTGGTGATGGCCCTCGACCATGTGGCCGTCCCCCAAGGCTGATAGCTACCGTTCTGCGCCGTGGTGAAATCCAGGCTGGAATAAAAGGTACCCGCTCCGTTGGATATACAGTGCCCCGCGGTGAGGACATGTTTCGGCGTAATCAGCGTACCGGTACAACCGATTCCGATACGACCGATATGCCAATACGGAGACGCCACGGTATTCGACACTTGCACCCGGTCGTCGTTGCCGATAACGACATTGGGATTGACGCGACTGCTTCCGTAGAAAGCTGGAAGCCTCGGAGGCGTGCTGGACATCGTGGATGTGCGGCCAAGCATCTGCAAGTCCATGATGGCCTGCTCGAAAATGGCGACATCTTCCGGATCCATCCTGGATTCGTACAAGTCGCCATTGCGGGTGACCATGACAGCACTCAGCCCGGCCGCCTTCTGCTGCGGTGACTGCAGGCGGTCGTCAGCCGACGCACCCCTTTCCGGTAGAACGTTTGTCACCAGATTGTCGCCATGTATGAAGCTGGCTTTCTTGTTCAACTTCTCGAATGTGGCTTCCTTTGCTACCGCCGTGTTCACCGCGGGGGCCGAAACCAGCAACACCAAACTCAGAACGGCTAGATTTTTCATAACAAGCTCCGTTGTTGGTTGAATGATCCTTAGCAGCGTGATCGGCAATTGCTATCCCATGCAGCCACGCCAATCGACGGCTACGCCGGCTAGCGTTAGAAAGTCGTGAAAACGGTAGAGCTTCGACCGATTCTGGGATCGCTTCCGATACTCGTGCCATGCGATTCTGGGATCGCCTCCGATAATCGTGTCATGCGATTCTGGGATCGCCTCCGATACTTGTGCCATGCGTCCCGGCGATCGGACGAAGCCTCTTCGCATTCCGCTGCAGCTCGTGTCCGACTAACAGGAGCGCTTCATGCTCCTGACGTTTTTCTTAACTACTGCAACGAAGCCGCAGCCTGCGTGCGTCGTCCGGATGGTGTCGATTGAACGATAGCAAGACCGCCAGCCAGGACCTGCACGTCGATGCCCTGGCGCACGCTCTGGGTGATCACGCAGAACCGTTCGAACTGGTCGAGGATGCGCTGCAGCTGCGCGTAGTCCTGGTTGCCGTCGGGCAATTGCAGCTCCACTGAGGCCCGCGGAATGCGCCAGAACCCTTCCGCGTTGCGCATCGGCGTGGCGGTGATGTGCGCGACCACGCCGACCGGATCGTTCTTGAACTTGCGCATCGCGAACAGCAGGCTGGCGCCAGGCAATTGGCGATGCTGGCCAACAGGATGCGCAAGGGATTGGGCCCGCGTTCGTGACCGAGCGGCGCGGTCTCGTCGCCCAGCCACGGCGCCAGATCGGTTTCGTCGAACTGGATGCGGAACGCGAAATCCGTTTCCTGTTCGAGGGTGACGCGGATCGGATCGCCGATGCTCATGCGGATTTCCAGGACGTCGATGACGGAATCGCCGGCTCTACGCCGGCACTGCAAAGACCGCATGGACGCGCATGCGCATCTCGCTCACGCCGGCTTGGCAGCGCGGCGCGCCAATGGGTAGTACAGCAGCGGGATCACCAGCAGGGTCAGCGCGGTGCTGACCAGGATGCCGAAGATCAGCGCCACCGCCAGGCCGTTGAAGATCGGATCGTCAAGAATGAAGAAGGCGCCCAGCATCGCCGCCAACCCGGTCAGCACGATCGGCGGCGCGCGTACCGCGCAGGCCTCCACCACCGCCTGCTCGGCACTGCGGCCCTGCGCCAAGGCCTGGCGGATGAAGTCCACCAGCAGGATCGAATTGCGCACGATGATGCCGGCCAGCGCGATCATGCCGATCATGCTGGTGGCGGTGAACTGCGCGCCAAGCAGCGCGTGCCCCGGCAGCACTCCGATCACCGTCAGCGGGATCGGCGCCATGATCACCAGCGGCACCAGATAGCTGCGGAACTGCGCCACCACCAGCAGATAGATCAGCAGCAGGCCGACCGCATAGGCGATGCCCATATCGCGAAAGGTCTCGTAGGTGATCTGCCATTCGCCATCCCACTTGACCGCGAAGTCGCCGCTGTCGAGCGGTTGCGCGATGAAAGACTGCGCCACGGCCTGCCCGCCGACGCGCTGTCGGCGCAGCTGCCCGACCAGGTCGAACATGCCGTACAGCGGGCTGTCCAGGCGCCCGGCCTCGTCGCCGGTGACGTATACCACCGGCCGCAGATCCTTGTGCCAGATCGCGCCATCCCACGGCAGCCGCTGCACCGCGACCAGCTCCGACAATGGCACCAGCTGGCCGTCGCCGCCGCGCACGTGCAGCGCCAGCATGCGCGCGACGCCGGCCTGGTCGGCCGCAGCCAGGCGCAGCCGTACCGGTTGCGGGTACTTGGAAGCGCCATCATGCAGCCAGGTCGCGTCCACGCCCTGCACCGACGCCGCCAGCGCATCGGCGATCGCCGATTGGCTCACGCCCAGCCGCGCCGCGCGCACCCGATCGACCACGATCACCTCGCGCGTCGCCGCGCTTTCCACGCTGGTATCCACATCGACCACGTTCGGCGTGCGCAGGAAGCGTCGCTGCAACGCCAGCGCCAGCTGGCGGCTGCGCGCGTAATCCGCGCCGTACACCTCGGCGACCAACGGCGCCAGCACCGGCGGGCCAGGCGGCACCTCCACCACCTTCAGCGCCGCGCCATGGCGGCGCGCGATCGCCGCCAGTTCGGGACGCAGCGCGCGTGCGATGGCGTGGCTTTGCCGCGTGCGCAGGTGTTTGTCGACCAGGTTCACCTGCAGGTCGCCGACGTTGTTGCCGCTGCGCAGGTAGTACTGACGCACCAGGCCGTTGAAATTGACCGGCGCCGAGGTGCCGGCGTAGCCCTGGTAGTCGTGCACGTCCGGGGTGCGATCGAGCACGCCGGACAGCTCGACCAGCAGCGCGTCGGTGTCCTGCAGGGTGCTGCCTTCGGGCAGATCGACCACGATCTGCAGTTCGGACTTGTCGTCGAACGGCAGCATCTTCATCACCACCCATTGCAGCCCGACCAGCGACACCGCCAGCACCAGCAATGCGGCGATGCCGACGAACAGCCAGCCGCGCCGCCGTGCGCCGCGTTCGGGGACGAGGAAGGGATGCAGCAAGCGCGAGAAGAAGCGCTGCAGTCGCGGCGATGCGGACGCCGTCGCGCTGCCGGCACCGGCATCGACCGGCGCCGGCGCATGCCGCCTCAGCAGCTTCAACGACAGCCACGGCGTCACGATCAGCGCGATCGCCAGCGACAGCAGCATGCCGACCGAGGCGTTGATCGGGATCGGCCGCATGTACGGCCCCATCAGTCCGCTGACGAAGGCCATCGGCATCAGCGCCGCGATCACGGTGAAGGTGGCGAGGATGGTCGGCCCGCCGACCTCGTCCACCGCCGGCGGGATCGCTTCGCGCAGGGTCTTGCAGCCGGCGCGCATGTGCCGGTGGATGTTCTCCACCACCACGATGGCGTCGTCGACCAGGATGCCGATCGAGAAGATCAGCGCGAACAGCGACACCCGGTTGAGGGTGAAGCCCATCGCCCAGGACGCGAACAGGGTCAGCGCCAGGGTCAGCACCACCGCGCTGCCGACCACGACGGCCTCGCGCCAGCCCAGCGCGAACAACACCAGCAGCACCACCGAGCCGGTCGCGAACACCAGCTTGTGGATCAGCTTGCCGGCCTTGGCGTCGGCGCTGGCGCCGTAGTCGCGGGTCACGACGGCGTGCACGCCTTGCGGAATCGTCTCGCCGCGCAGTTGCTGCAGGCGCGCGGCGACCGCGCGGGTGATCGCGGCGGCATCGCTGCCGGGCTGCTTGGCGATGGCGAGGGTCACCGCCGGCGCGCGGCCCTGCGCCGGACCGCCACGTGCTGCCGGCGCGCCGTACCACACGTAGCTGCTCGGCAGATCGGCACCGGCGCGCACCTGCGCCACGTCGCGCAGATGCAGCGGCTGGCCGTCGTGCACGCCGATCACCAGCGCCGCCACCGTGTCGGCATCGGCCAGGAAGGTGCCGGCGGCGACCGGTACCGCGCGGCCGCCGCCGATGCGCTCGCCGAGCTGGCGCACCGCATTGGCCGCCTGCAGCGACTGGCTCAGGTCGGACACGGTCAGGCCATAGGCGGCCAGCCGCGCCGGATCCAGGGTCAGCGTCAGCACCCGCTGCGGCGCGCCGATGCTGTAGATGTCGCGCGTGCCGGGGATGCGCTTGAGTTCGCTTTCCAAGGTGTGCGCGACCTCGCCCAGGTCGACCGCGCTGCGCTGCGGATCGTCGCTCCACAGGGTCACCGCCATCACCGGCACGTCGTCGATGCCCTTGGGCTTGATCAGCGGCGTACCCACGCCCATGCCCTGCGGCAACGCATCCAGGTTCGAATAGACCTGGTTGTACAGCCGCACCAGCGCCGCCTGGCGCGGCACCCCGACCTGGAACTCGACGGTCAGCAGCGCCTGCCCCGGGCGGCTGACCGAGGTCACGTGCTTGACCCCTTCGATCTCGGCCAGCTTCTGCTCCAGCGGTGTGCTCAGCAGTTGCTCCACTTCGCGGGCATCAGCGCCGGCGAAGGCCACCGACACGGTGGCCATGGTCACGTCGATCTGCGGCTCTTCCTCGCGCGGGGTGATCGCCACCGCGGCCAGGCCCAGCAGCAGGCCCAGCAGCGCCAGCAATGGGGTCAGCGGATTGGCCTGGAACGCCGCCGACAGCCGCCCGGACACACCCAGTCGCGCCGCCATCTCAGCGCTCCGCCAGCGCGCGCCGCTGCGCGGCCAGCGCCTGCCCGGCGGCGACCGGATCGCGCGCCACGCGTTCGCCGGCGCGCAATCCCGCCAGCACCTCGACCCGCTGCGGCTCCTGCCGGCCCACGCGCAACTGGCGCAGGCTCAGCGTGCCGGCGGCCAGCACATAGGCCGCGCTGAGTTCGCCACGCTGCAGCAACGCCGCGCGCGGCATCCACAGCGTGGCCGTGGCCGCGTCGGCGCCATCGGCGGGCGGGAGCGCAAACGCGACCTTGGCGGTCGTCCCCGGCGCCGGTGCCGGCACCAGCGCGGGCAACGGCACACGCACCGTCACGCTGTGGCTGTTCGGATCGGCGATGGGAAATACCACCACCTGCGGCACCGTCAGCATGCGGCCGTCGTCCAGCCGCACCTGCGCGTGCGGCGCGGCGCGGATCGCCTCAGCGTCGGACTGCGGCACCTGCACGTCGATGCGCTGCGCGCCAGGTGCGTACAGTGACAGCAGGGCCTGGCCGGTCGCCACGGCCTCGCCGGGCTGCACCTGGCGCGCGCTGACCACGCCGGCGAACGGCGCACGGATCACCGTGTAGTCGGCCGGCTGCCGCGCCTGCGCCAGTTGCGCGGCGGCGGACTGGCGCGCCGCGACCGCAGCATCGCGGGTGGCCCGGGCCTGGTCCAGTTGCGCCCGCGACACGTACTGGGCGCCGGCCAGCGCGGCATAGCGGCGATAGCTGGCCTCGGCTTCGTCGGCACTGGCCGCGGCCGAACGCAACTGCGCCTGCGCGCTGTCCACACCGGCGCGTTGCTCCACCGCGCTGAGCCGCAGCAGCACCTGGCCGGCGACGACGCGATCGTCGACGTCCACCGTCACCTCGCGCACGCGCCCGTCGGTCTGCGCCGACAGGTCGGCATGCTCCACCGCGGCGACCACGCCGTCCCAGGCGCGCGCGGCGGGATCGGCGAACGCCACCGGGTCGGTCTGCAGCGCGGGCAGCGGCGGCGGCACCGGCGAGGCGGATTCGTGGCGGCACGCCGCGAGCGACAGACTCGCGGCCAGCGCGATCGAGAGGACAAACGGCTTCACGCGGCGACTCCAGGACGAGGGTTCGACGGAACCCGGTCGGTGCCAGCGAACCTTCGCTGGCTGCGAGATAAATTAGAATTTTCTTATATTAGAGTCAACTGATATTATGAGCGCCGTTCATCCACCGGAGCCCCCCAATGCCCCACTCCTCCGCACAAGCCCTGGTCGACAGGGCGCGCCCGCAGATCCACGAGGTCGATACCGACGCCGCCGCCACGCCGTTGCCCGGCGAATGGATCATCGACGTGCGCGAACCCGGCGAGTTCGCCGTCGGCCACCTGCCCAACGCGATCAACATTCCGCGCGGCATCCTCGAATTCCGCCTCGACACCGACCCGGCGCTGGCCCGGCGGGACCAGCCGATCCTGCTGTACTGCGCCAGCGGCGGCCGCTCCACGCTGGCCGCGCTGAGCCTGCAGCAACTGGGCTACAGCGCGGTGCGCTCGTTGAATGGCGGCTTCCTGGGCTGGACCGCTGCCGGCCTGCCGGTCGCCTTCTGAGTCCAATGGCCCGCCGCCTGCAACCCGTGATGGATCCGGCCGCAATGCGCGCGCATGCCGGCGAGGCCGCGCGCCTGCTGAAGGCGCTCGGCAACGAAAAGCGGCTGCTGTTGCTGTGCCTGCTGGTGGACCACGAACACTCGGTGGGCGAGCTCAACACGCGCCTGGACCTGAGCCAATCGGCGCTGTCGCAGCATCTGGCGGTGCTGCGCGAGGACGGCTTGGTGCAGACCCGCCGCGACGGGCAGACCATCTACTATTCGCTGGTCCCCGGCCCGGCGCAGCGCATCCTCGATACCTTGCACGGCATCTACTGCAGCGCCGGCCCTTCCTCTCCCGCCAAGGCAGGCCCATGAGCCAGGTTCCCACCGTCCACCCCTTCCACCACGCCGGTTCCGGCACCTGGAGCTATCTGGTCGAAGACGGCCACGCCGCCGCGGTGATCGACCCGGTGCTGGACTTCGATGCGGACACCGCCACGCTGCGCGACGCGCCGGTGCAGGGCCTGGCCCAGTTGCTGTCCGAACGCGGCCTGCAACTGCATTGGATCCTGGAAACCCACGCCCACGCCGACCACGTCTCCGCCGCGCAGTGGTTCAAGCAACGCTGGCCGCAGGCGACGCTGGCGATCGGCGCCGGCATCCGCGCGGTGCGCGCGCGCTTCGCGCCGCAGTTCGGCCTGGCCGAGGACGCCGGCGACACGCGCTGCGGCTTCGACCACCTGTTCGCCGACGGCGAGCGTTTCGCGATCGGCGCACTGCAGGCGCAGGTGATCGCGGTGCCCGGACATACCGACGACAGCATCGCCTACCTGATCGGCGATGCGCTGTTTCCCGGCGATTCACTGTTCATGCCCGACAGCGGCACGGCACGCTGCGATTTCCCCGGAGGCGACGCGGCCACGCTGTTCCGCTCGATCCACACGCTCTACGCGCTGCCCGCCGCCACCCGCGTGTTCGTCTGTCACGACTACGGCGCAGGCGGCCGCGCGGTCGCCTGCGAAACCAGCATCGGCGCGCAGCGCCGCGACAATATCCACGTGCGCGACGGCATCGATGAAGCCGAGTTCGTCGCGTTGCGGCAGGCGCGCGACGCGACCTTGGCGCAGCCGCGGCTGATGCAGCCGTCGGTACGCGCCAACATCCAGGCCGGCCGCACCGACGACCTGCACGCCGCGCCGCACTGAAGACGGTAGGATGCGGGCGTACCGCACACGATCGCGCTGCCATCGCAGCCGCCTGCGCGCCACTGCGCCAGGTCCAGCCGATCGCCGCCCGTCCCCTGATTCCTCGGAGCGCCCCATGTCTCGTTTGCTACGCAGCCTGCTGTGCCTGCTCTCGCTCACCCTCGCCATGGCTGTGCCGCCGGCCTGGGCGCAGGCGCCGCTGACCGTGTTCGCCGCCGCCAGCCTGAAGGAATCCTTGGACGAGGCCGCCGCCGCCTACCAGCAGTCCAGCGGCACGCCGGTGCAGGTGTCGTACGCGGCCAGCTCGGCGCTGGCGCGGCAGGTGGAACAAGGTGCGCCGGCGGACGTGTTCTTCTCCGCCGACCTGGAGTGGATGGACTATCTGCAGCAGCGCCAGTTGGTCGATCCGGCGCAGCGCCGCAATCTGCTCGGCAACACGCTGGTGCTGGTCGCGCCGGTGGCAAGCGCCGCCAAGATCGATCTGCGCAGACCCGGCACGCTCGCCGCCGCGCTCGGGGCGCAGGGCCGCCTTGCGGTCGGCCAGACCACCAGCGTGCCGGCCGGCAAGTACGCGCGCGCCGCGCTGCAGACACTCGGCCAGTGGGACGGCGTGCAGGCGCGCCTGGCCGAATCGGAAAGCGTGCGCGCCGCGCTGATGCTGGTCGCGCGCGGCGAGGCACCGCTGGGCATCGTCTACGGCTCCGACGCCAAGGCCGAAGCGAAGGTGCGGGTGGTGGCGGTGTTCCCGGCCGACAGCCACGCGCCGATCGTGTATCCGGTGGCGTCGCTGCGCGCCAGCAAGCATCCGGCCGCGGCCGATTTCGTGCGCTGGCTGGGCACGCCGCCGGCGCAGGCGATCTTCCAGCGCCGCGGTTTCTCGCTCGCGCACTGAGCCATTGCCGTTGTTCGCATTCACGCCGCAAGAGCTCACCGCGATCGCGCTCAGCGTCAAGGTCGCGCTGGTCGCGGCGCTGGGCAGCCTGCCGTTCGGCGTGGCCTGCGGCTGGTTGCTGGCGCGGCGCCGCTTTCCCGGCAAGGCGCTGCTGGATGCGTTGCTGCACCTGCCGCTGGTGATGCCGCCGATCGTCACCGGCTATGCGCTGCTGATCGTGTTCGGCACGCAGGGGCCGGTCGGCGCCTGGCTGCTCGAGCACCTGGGCGTGCAGTTCGCGTTCCGTTGGACCGGCGCGGCGCTGGCCAGCGCGGTGATGGGATTCCCGCTGATGGTGCGCGCGATCCGCATGGCGCTGGAATCCACCGACCGGCGCCTGGAGGCGGCAGCGGCCACGCTCGGCGCCGGGCCATGGCGGGTGTTCTTCAGCATCACTCTGCCGCTGGCCTGGCCGGGATTGGTCGCCGGCACCGCGCTCGCCTTCGCCAAGGCGCTGGGCGAATTCGGCGCCACCATCACCTTCGTGTCGAACATTCCCGGGGAAACCCAGACCCTGTCGTCGGCGATCTACGGCCTGCTGCAGGTGCCCGGCGGCGAATCGGGCATCTGGCGTCTGGCGGCAGTGGCCCTGGCGATCTCGCTGGCCGCGCTGCTGCTGTCCGAATGGCTGGTGCGGCGCCAGCGCGGGCCGGAGGCGGACGCGTGAGCCGGCTCCGCAACGCTGCCCGCGATCTGCCCGCCACGCGCGTCCACGGCGCGCCGCACGATGCGAGCGTGCGCCGATGCTGAGCATCGATATCGAAGTGCAACGCGGCCGCTTCCAGCGCCGCTTGCGGGTCGAGGAAACGGCGCGCGTGGTTGCGCTGGTCGGCCCCTCCGGCGCCGGCAAGACCAGCATGCTCAACGCCATCGCCGGCGTGTTGCGGCCGCGCAGCGGACGCATCGTCATCGACGAGCGCGTGCTCTACGACAGCGCCGCCGGCATCGACGTGCCCACCCACCGGCGCCGCATCGGCTACGTGTTCCAGGACGCGCGGCTGTTCCCGCACATGGACGTGCGCCGCAACCTCGGCTACGGCCGCCATGGCCGCGGCCAGGCCGAGCGCTTCGGTTTCGATGCGGTGGTGGAGCTGCTCGGCATCGCGCCGCTGCTGGCGCGGCGACCGGGCAACCTGTCCGGCGGCGAGGCGCAGCGCGTGGCGATCGGCCGCGCATTGCTGTCGCAGCCGGCGATCCTGCTGTTCGACGAACCGCTGTCGGCGCTGGACGCGCAACGCCGCGGCGAACTGATCCCGTACCTGCAGCGCGTGCGCGACGAAGTGCGGCTACCGATGCTCTACGTCAGCCACCAGGCCGAGGAAGTGGAACGCATCGCCGACGCGATCCACCGGCTGGAGTAGCGCGCCGACGCCGCGTTCACCGCCGATGGCCAGACTGTGCGCCATCGCAACGAAGCAAGGCCGCCGCCATGCGCCGCTACAGCAAGCACGATTTCCCGCTCGACCAGGTGCGCCGGTTCCTGGAACCCGGCCCGGTGGTGTTGGTCGGCTCGGCATGGAAAGGGCAGCGCGACATCATGACCATGGGCTGGCACATGGTGTTGGAGTTCTCGCCGTCGCTGATCGCCTGCTGCATCTCCAGCGCAAACCACAGCTTCGAACTGGTCCGGCGCAGCAAACAATGCACGATCAACCTGCCGACCGCGGACCTGCTCGACACCGTGGTCGGCATCGGCAACAGCAGCGGCGCGCAGCTCGACAAGTTCGCGCACTTCGGCCTGACCGCGGTGGCCGGCACGCACGTCGATGCGCCGTCGATCGCCGAGTGCTACGCGAGCTTCGAGTGCCGCCTGCACGACGGCCGCCAGATCGCCAGGCACAACCTTTTCATTTGGGAAGTCGTCGCGGCGCATGTCGCCACGTCGCCGAAACTACCCAAGACCCTGCACTACCGCGGCGACGGCAAGTTCATGCTGTCCGGCACGGAAGTCTCGCGGCGGCGCCTGTTCAAGCCGGAGATGCTGTAGCCGCGATGACAACGCACGGCAGCGATCCTGCTGCCGCCACATGTCCCTGCGAGATGCCGCCCTTGTACGAGTGACTTCATTCGCGACAGACTCTACGGCGACGCCTATCGCAATCGAAGGCCCGAAGCTAACCGAATCGCTTCCACAACCTTCAATCATGAGAGAAATGCCTTCCAGCGCTCACGGTTCGGCATCACGCACTCAACGCGCACTTCGACCGCCCACGCGCCCAGCCTGCACGCTGGCCTTGCCCTCGCGCACCTCGAAGGTGAACGCGTAGGCCAGCGTCACCGGCACCTCTTCCACCGACACCGCATCGTCGCAGCGCCCCTCCACTGCCGGCCGCTGCGCCGGATCGGCATAGGTGCAGATCGCCGCGGGCACGAAACGCCAGCGCGCGACCTCCTGCTGTACCGCCTGCAGCAGATCGGCATTGTCCGCCAGCGCACCGGCGCTGCATTCCTCGCGGTCGTGCAGGGGCTCGCTGCGCTGCACCGCACCTTGCGCGGACAGGACCACGCGCACGCATACCGTGGTCGGCGCCAGCGTGCGCCGCGGCGAATCGGCCGGCAGTTGCGGCGTCGCCGCGTCCAGCGGCTGCGGCATGCGGAACACCTGCTGCGGTTGCATCGTGTAGGCCGTGATGGCGCCGCCTGGAGCACCATCGCCGCTTGGCGCAAGCAGGCGCTGGTCCACGGAGTCCAGCCGCTGGGTCTGCTCGCGCTGCGGCTGGCTGGCGCAGCTGGCCAGGCACAGACACAGGCTGGCCAAGTAGATCCTGCGCAGGCTCATCACTTGGCCGTCTTGATGGACATGCCGCAATACACGCGCCGGGTCGGCCCTTGCCCATCGACAGAGACAGCGTCGCAGGTTTGCTCAGGCGCATCATCCGCCTCCGTATCCACCAGATACCAGCGATAGTTCGATGCATTGGGGACCCCCGATGGTGCATCCACAGGCTCCCTCCCGGATTCGAAGTTGACCGGTATCTTCAACCGCGACGCCACCGTCAGTCCCTGCTTCTGCGCCGGAACGAAGCGCCACTGTCTGGCGGCGGCAATCGTCGCCTGGTCCAGCGCCGCATGGCCGCTGCCGCGACCAAGCAACTGCACGTCGCTGACGGCACCGGTGGCGTCCACGTTGACCAACAGCGTCAGTTTTCCCGAGGCGCCCTCGCGCAATGCGTCGCGCGGATAAGCCGGTGGCGGCATGGCCAACGGTCTGGCATCCGCGGTGGCGCGTTTGGCCGATGTGGTCGCAGCATCGGCTGCCGAAGCGAGCAGCACGGGCAAGCGCGTTCCAGCATCGACCGGCGCTGGACCCACGGCAGAGGCAGTCCCCGCCAGCGCGCCTGCATCCTGCGCTTGCGCATCCGCCAGCGCAGGCGCAATGCCGCTTCCCGCCAACGCGGACGCCGGCAGCGGTTGCAACGCCCATGCCGCGCCGCCGCCGCACAGCGTCGCCATCGTCACCACGGCGATGCCCGCACGCCGCCGCCAGCCGCGTACCGCCGGCCGCTGCAGCATGCCGATCCGCTGCCGCAAGGTCTGCGCGGCCTGCCAATGGCAGCCGACCGGCAAGGCGATCGCATCCAGTTGGGTCTGCAGCATCGCCTCGGCGTAGTTGCGGCGCGAAGCCGGATGCCGTGCCAGCACCGCCGCATCGCAGGCCAGTTCCTGGTCGAAGCGGAACCGCGACGCGGCCCAGTGTAGCAAGGGGTTGAACCAGTACGCACAGCGCAAGGCCGCCAGCAACAGGTTGTGGCGGGTGTCGCCGCGGGCGATATGCATGCGCTCGTGGGCCAGCACCAGTTGCGCCTGCGCGGACGGATAGCGCTGCGCGAAATCCATCGGCAGCACCACCTGCGGGCGCCAGGCGCCGAGCACCAGCGGACCGTGCAGGGCGTGCTGCGCGTACAGCACGCCGTCGGCGCCGGGCGACAGCCGCCCCAGGCTGCGCCGATAGCGCCGCTGCTGCCGCCACAGGAACGCGGCCATCGCCGCTGCGCCCAGCGACCACAGCGCAACCATCCACAGCGCGACTCGGCTGCCCGCGATCGGCAGCGCACCTGCAGTCTCCGCTCCCAGGGGCGCGCTCACCCAGACCTGCGGCATCGCCAACGCCGCCGGCAGCGCCGGACGCACATCGCCAGGCAGCAGTACGGCGAGCATGGCCAACGGCACCACACCCCATACCACATAGGCAACGCCAGCACCGAACGCGCGCCGCAACGGCGCACGCAGCGCCAACACCAACAGGATCGCCGCGCTGCCGGACAGCGCCGTGGCCCACATCCCCGCTACCAAGGTTTCAACGCTCATCGTCCAGCTCCTGGATCAGTCGTTTGAGTTCGGCGATATCGGCGTCGCTGAGCTTGCCGCGTTCGCTGAAGTGCGCCACCAGCGGCGCGACGCGGCCGCCGAACAGGCGTTCGAGCAGGCCTTCGCTCTGTTGCTGCACCCACTGTTCGCGCTGCAGCAGCGGCGCGTACAGATAGCGGCGGCCCTGTTTGTCGGCACGGATCGCGCCCTTGTTGAGCAGCCGATTGAGCAAGGTCTTGACCGTGGGTTCGGCCCAGCCGCCATGCCCGGACAGGGCCGCGAACACCTCCTCGGCGCCGAGTGGACTCCGGTTCCACAGCACCTCCATCACCACGGCTTCGGCATCGCTGATCGACATATCGTTTACGCCTGTAATTTTTACCGATTACATGAGTAATCGAATCCGTTGTCAAGCGCTTTTTCCAACCGCGGAAGCACGCGATCGCGGCGCTCGCCTAAGCTATGCCGATATGACCGACTCCCTCGAAGACCTCGACGCCGCTGCCGAGCTGATCCTGCAGCGCATCCCCGGCCCACTGCGCATCGGCGCGCCGCTGGGCATCGGCAAGCCGCACCGCCTGCTCAACGCGCTGTACGACCGGGTCGCCGCCGATCCGCAGCGGCCGATGCAGCTCTACACCGCGCTGTCGCTGAACCCGCCGGCGCCCGGCGGCGGACTGGAAGGCCGCTTCCTGCGCCCCTTCGTGCAGCGCCATTTCGGCGACGATTTCCCCCAGCTCAAGTACGTGCAGGCCCTGCAGCGCGATGCGCTGCCGGCGCATATCCAGGTGGAAGAGTTCTACATGCAGTCCGGCGCGCTGCTGCGCTCGACGCAGGCGCAGCGCAACTACACCAGCCTCAACTACACGCATGCGGCCGATGCAGTGGCGCAGCGCGCGCCCAACCTGATCGTGCAGAAGGTGGCGCGCGAACCCGACGGCACCCGCCTGTCGTTCTCGTGCAACAACGACATCACCCAGGACACGCTGGACGCGGTGCGCCGGCGCGGCCTGCCGCGGCCGCTGCTGGTCGCCGAGGTCGATCCGCAGCTGCCGTGGATCGGTGGCAGCGCGGCGGTGGAGCCGTCGTTCTTCGACGTAGTGGTGACCCCGCCGGGTCCGTATCCGCGCCTGTTCGGACTGCCGCGGCAACCGGTGGCCGATGCCGACTACGCCATCGGCCTGTACGCGAGCACGCTGGTGCGCGACGGCGGCACGCTGCAGATCGGCATCGGCACCCTGGCCGATGCGCTATGCCACGCGCTGGTGCTGCGCCACACCGACAACGCGCGCTACCGGCAGGTGCTGGCGGCGCTGGATCCGGAACTGCAAGCGCACCCGGCGGTCCAGGAATGCGGCGGACTCGCGCCGTTCTCGATCGGCCTGTTCGGCTGCAGCGAGATGCTCAACGAAGGCTTCCGCCAGCTGGTCCAGTGCGGCGTGATCAAGCGCAAGGTGCTCGACGACGCGGAGCTGATGCAGCGCGTGGCCGACGGCAGCGCCGATGCCGACGATCAGGCGCGGCTGCAGCGCGACGGCGAATACCTGCAGGGCGCGTTCTACCTCGGCTCGCCCGAGTTCTACGCCTGGCTGCGCGAGATGGCGCCGGAAGCACGCGCCGGCATCGGCATGCACCGCATCAGCGCGATCAACCAGCTCTATGGCGACGAGCGCCTGCGCCGCCTGCAACGCCGCGAGGCGCGCTTCTTCAACTCGTGCATGATGGCCACCGTGCTGGGCGCGGCGGTGTCCGATGCGCTGGACGACGGCCGCGTGGTGTCCGGGGTCGGCGGCCAGTACAACTTCGTGGCGATGGCGCACGCGCTGGACGACGCGCGCAGCGTGCTGATGTTCCGCGCCATCCGCGGCGAAGCGCCCGCGCTGCACTCCAACGTGCGCTGGAACTACGGCCACACCACGATCCCGCGCCACCTGCGCGACATCTATCTCAACGAGTACGGCATCGCCGACCTGCGCGGCATGACCGACGAGGACTGCATCGTCGGGATGATCGGCATCGCCGACGCGGCGTTCCAGCCTGCGCTGCTGGCCGAGGCCAAACAGGCCGGCAAGCTGTGCGCCGATGTCCTTGCGCGGCCGCACTGGCAGCGCAACCGTGCCGAACGCGTGCGCGCCGCGCTGGCCCCGTTCCGTGCCGACGGCACCCTGCCCGACTATCCGCTGGGCAGCGATTTCACCGAGGTCGAACAGCGCCTGCTGCGCGCGCTGGCCTGGCTCAAGCGCAACACCGCCGGCACCGGCACGAAGCTGGCCACCGTGGCGCGTGCGCTACTGTCGCGCGAGGCCGGCGATCCGGCCAGCCTGCAACGCATGGCGCTGGATGCGCCGCGCAGCATCGGCGAGCGCGTGGAAGCGCACCTGCTGGCCTACGCCCTGCGCCAGACCAGGTCGCCCTGAGAACCTCGCCGCAGCGGCGCGGCGAAAACGGAGCGGCGCGTCTGCATATCGGCCAGCGCCGAGGTCGCCGCATCGCCATCTCCGTCGCAAGCTGACGCCTGCCGCGCAGCGGTCGCACCATATGACGCAATGCAGCAATACTCTGGAAAGATGCGCGTCAAGCTGACCCTCGATGATGGTCGCACCACGTTCTTCGGCTTTGCCGCATGCGCCCCTGTTCATCTGTATTCCCGGCGCTGGAAACGGCCTGCCCCGCGCTACCGCCTGCCGCGCGCCTGCACCGTATCCGACGCGCCCTGCTTGGCCTGTTGACGATCGTCCCGCTCGCATTGCATGCCGCGCCGCGGCTCAACGAACTGCAGTACATCGGCAGCCACAACAGCTACCACGCCGGTTTAGCGCCCAGCGAAGCGGCACTGTGGAAGCAGACCAACCCGGCAGTGTTCGCCAAGCTGGATTACCGCCATCCGCCGCTGACGCAGCAGTTCGACGACGGCGTCAGGCAGATCGAACTGGACATCTATGCCGACGCCAAGGGCGGCCGCTATGCGCATCCGGCGATCGCCGAGCAGATCGCCAAGGCCGGACTGCCGCCGGCGCCGGCCCTCGCCGCGCCCGGCGTGATGGAGAAGCCGGGATTCAAGGTCATGCATGTGCAGGATCTGGACCAGCGCAGCACCTGCCAGCCGCTCATCGCCTGCCTGCAGGAAGTGCGCGCCTGGTCCAAGCGACATCCGCGCCATCTGCCGATATTCGTGCTGCTGGAAACCGAGGAGTCGCCGTTGCAGTTGGCGTTCCCTACCGTGCAGCCCGAACCCTTCGATGCCAAGGCGATGGACGCGCTGGATGCGGAAATCCGCTCGGTGTTCCGGCGCGGCGAGTACCTGAGTCCCGACCAAGTGCGCGGCAGCTCAGCCACGCTCAATGCCGCGATCCTCGAACATGGCTGGCCATCCCTGGACGAGGCGCGCGGCAAGATCGTGTTCCTTCTCGACCAGCATTCGGTGGGCCAGCACTACTTGCCCGGCCATGCTTCGCTGCGCGGCCGCGTGTGCTTCACCAATGCCGTCCCCGGCGAAGACGATGCGGCCTTCACCGAGCGCAACGACGGCAGCGCGGACGAGATCGCGCGCCTGGTGAAAGCGGGATATCTGGTGCGCACACGGACCGATGCCGACCTGAAAGAGCCGGCAAGCAACGACACCACCCGCCGCGACGCCATGCTCGCCAGCGGCGCACAGCTGCTCAGCACCGATTTTCCCGATCGCGAGCCGGCCGCTTCCGGCTACGTGGTGCGCTTCGCTGACGACGCGGCCGCCCGCTGCAATCCGCAATTCCCGAACGCACGCTGCGACGGCGTCGACCTGACGCATTGAATCGGCGCCTCTCACCCCGTTCGTACCGCACCACCTCCACACACCTGTCGCAATGGAACGCATGGGCGATGCAATCGCCTGCGCCCGCATAGCCGGGGCCAGGGTACCCAAGCTCACCAACCGCGAGTTCTCTGCATGCCGTCCCTCCGTTCCATCAGCCGCCTGACCTACGCCATCAGCATCGCCCTGACGTTCTGCGCACCCGCCTTCGCGGAGGACGCGAGCCCACGCACCCCCACCACGCTGGACTCGGTCAACGTGCAGGCCGACCAGGCGCCCGCGCCCGGTTCGATCAACGAACAACGCCTGTCCGCCAGCGTCAACAGCGTGATGGACAAGGAGCAGATCGACGCGATCCCCTCGGCCGGCATCGCCGACGTGCTCGCGCACATGCCGGGATTGTCGGCCTACAGCGACATGCACCTGGGCCAGGCCACCACCGGCGAAAACGCCTACGTCAGCATCCGCGGCATGGACGCCAGCTACAACGCCTATACCCTCAACGGCTTCGGCATGCCCGAAACCGATTCGTCGACGCGCGCGATCTCGTTGAACATGCTGGCCCCGTTCGGCATCCAGTCGGTGCAAGTGTCCAAGGCGCCGACGCCGGACATGCCCGGCGACGCGATCGGTGGCGCGATCGACATGCGCACCCCCAGCGCGTTCGACTTCGACCGCGATTTCCACGCCAAGACCACCGCGCAAGGCCAGTTCAGCGAACTCGCCTCGGACCTGGGCGGCAAGGACAAGGGCGGCACCCTGCAACAGGAACTGGCCTGGAAGTTCGGCGACAACCAGGCGTTCGGCCTGTATGCCTCCGCCTATTACGGCAAGAACAACAACATGGCGCAGGCGCCCGCGCCCAACAGCAAATACGTCCCGGCCGATCCGGCGCAGGCCAATGCCGTCGATCTGCGCAACGTGGGGCCCTTGGTCAGCACCCGCTACAAATACAGCGTCTACACCAGCCAGATCGAGCGCTATGGCGCCAATCTCGCTTTCGATTGGCAGGGCGAGCACAGCAAGCTGTACGCCCGCGCCATCTACGGCAGTTACGATGTCACCGGGCAGCAGGACCAGTCCAGCGCGCGCCTGGAAACCTATTTGAACCAGCCCACGGCCGTGCGCGGCGGCTACTTCAACACGCACGACATCGGCGAAAAGCTGGCGACGCTGCAATTGGGCGGCACGACCACGCTGGACCGTCTGCAGTTCGACTACGGCACCTCGTTCGGCCGCGGCACCCGCAGCCGGCCGGACTACGTCTCGGCCAGCCTGTACGGCTTCACCCCCGGCAGCTTCGCCTTCGACCTCAGTGATCCGACCTATCCGGGCATCGGCCCCAGCTCCGACGCGTTGAAGAACTACTTCTACAACCTGGATTCGTCGTTGCTGTGGAAGGTGCAGGGCCATGATGCCGGCAGCCACGACAACCGCGTCAATGCGCATACCGACATCACCTACCGGGTGGACGACAGCGTGGTGGACAGCGTCAAGGTCGGGCTGTCGGCCGACCACGCCGACCGCGGCGCCTACGACCATCCGTTCTTCCACAAGGACGGCAACTTCGTCTCCAACGGCCCCTACTTCGGTGGCCCCAACTACGCCTTCCCCACCGCCGGCGGCCCGCCGCTGAGCACGATCCCGGGACGGGTGACCTACGGCGCCTTCGATGGCCACTATGCCGGCCCGTTCAAGATCCTGGATCGCAACTGGATGCTGGCGCAGGCGCTGCCCTACAAGTACATCGACGATCCCAAGGGCGCTGGCGTCTATACCGCCAACGACTACAACGCCAACACCACTTCCAGCACCGAAGCGATCTATTCCGGCTACGCGATGGCCACGCTGCACATCGGCGACGTGACCGTGCTGCCCGGCGTGCGCTACGAACTGACCCGCTACTCCGCCGACTCCTGGCAATCCAGCGGCGATGGCATCAATGGCCAGTTCGTCGGCAACGGCCACACCTACGGCGAAGTGCTGCCGGGGATCAGCCTCAACTATCGCCCGGACGATCTCACCGTCTATCGCGCTTCGCTGCGGCGCAGTTTCAGCCGCCCGGCCTTCGGCCTGATTTCCGGCGAGACGGTCTACACCATCGACCCCAACAACACGGTCATCGGCATTTCCAAGCCCAATCCCGACCTCAACCCGAGCAAGGCCGACAACGCCGATCTGTCCGCGGAGTTCTACGACGCCCACGGCGGCGTGCTCAGCGCGGCGGCCTACTACAAGCGCATCACCGGCTTCGTCTACACCTCGCAGTCGGCCACCAGCAACGACAACACGCTCGGCGGCCTGGTTCCCACCGGCACCACGTTCGAGAACGGCGTGCCGGTGACCATGCCGCAGAACGGCGGCACCGCCAAGCTCTACGGCGTGGAACTGGCGCTGAGCAAGCGCCTGCAGGATCTGCCCGGTTTCTGGGGCAATTTCGGCGCCACCGCCAACCTGACCCTGCAGCACAGCTCGGCCGACAGCAAGCGCGCCGACCAGCCGGAGAACACCTGGTTGCCGCGCGCGCCGGAGCGCATCTACAACCTGGACCTGTTCTACGACGACACCAAGCTGCGTGCGGACCTGAGCTACAACTACACCGGCCTGCAACTGCTCGGCCTGACCAGCGACCGGCTCAACTACTACCTGCAGCCGGTGAAGTCGCTGGACTTGAACGCCACCTACCACCTGCCGCACGGCATCGACGTGGGCGTGTCGGCCAAGAACCTGCTCAATGCGGCCACGTTCTACGAGACCCAGGGCAAGTCCACGCGCTACATGGCCTATGACCCCGGCGCCGACGGTGCCTATGTCGAAACCGGCCGGGTGTACATGCTGACGCTGGGCTACACCTACTGAGCGCAGCCTGCCTCCGGCGTATCGCGCCGGAGGCCTCGCGTCTTCGATCTCGAAAGCGACGGATGCGCGGCCCGGCGGTGCCGGCCGCGCTCCGGTCAGCGGGCAGCCAGTCATTTCACGCTGGCTAGTCGCGGCGTCTAGGCATGGTGGCGGGAATTCATGCCGGAGTCGCCGATGTCCCGCCTATCGCTTCCACTCGCCTGCCTTGCCGTGCTGTTCGCAAGCGCAGTCGGCAACGCATCGGCGCAACAGCCGGCCAAGACCGCAGCCTCCACCGCAGCACCGGACAGCGGCGAGCGTTCGCCGTTGCACGCGCAAGTGCTGCTGGACCGCGCGCATTTCTCCCCGGGCGAGATCGACGGCCAGCCGGGCTCCAACCAGCGCCGCGCCGTCTCCGGCTTCCAGCAGGCGCGCGGACTGACCGCAAACGGCGAACTCGACGACGCCACCTGGCAGGCGCTGGCGCAGGACGCCGCGCCCGCGCTGGTCGCCTACACGCTCACCGCCGAGGACGTCGCCGGCCCGTTCCCCAAGATTCCCGAGGACACCGCGGAGAAGGCCAAGCTGCCGGCGCTGGGCTACGAGTCGGTGGAAGAACGCCTGGGCGAACGCTTCCACGCCGCGCCTGCGCTGCTGCGCGCGCTCAACCCGTCGATCGACTTCAGCCAGGCCGGCGCAAGCGTGCAGGTGCCGAACGTGCTCGGCACCGCCGCGCTGCCGAAGGCGGCCAAGCTGGTGGTCGACAAGTCCGACTCCACCGTGCGCCTGCTCGACGCCAACGGCGCGATCCTGGCCCAGTTCCCCGCCTCCACCGGCAGCGAGCACGATCCGCTGCCGATCGGCGAATGGAAGATCAAGGGCGTGGCGCGGCAGCCGACCTTCCACTACAACCCCAAGCTGTTCTGGGACGCCGACAAGTCGGACAAGAAGGCCACACTGGCCGCAGGCCCGAACAATCCGGTCGGCGAGGTGTGGATCGACCTGTCCAAGGACCACTACGGCCTGCATGGCACGCCGGATCCGGCGCGGGTCGGCAAGGCGCAATCGCATGGCTGCGTGCGCCTGACCAACTGGGATGCGCTGACCGTGGCCGCTGCGGTGAACGCATCGGTGCCGGTGACGATGCAGGAGTGAGCGGATGAAGACCCTGCTCAGCCTGGCGGCGCTGGTGATGGCGGTAGCGCTCGGCTACTGGGTGCTGCGCGCCGGCGTGCAGGTGCGCCCCAGCGCTGCCCATGCCGACGATGCGGCGGCCACGCCGGCGATGTCGCCCGCCGCAGCGCCGGCAGCGGCAACGGTGCCGGCGCCGGCGCAGCGGGAGGCGCTTACCCTGGTGCCTCCCCCCGTGGCGACGGACGCCGCACCGTCGCAGCCTGCCGCGGCCGTAGAGGCCCCCGCGGCCGCGCCGGCGAACGCTTCCGATGACCTGGTGATCCCGGTACAAGGCGTGCGCCGCGACCATTTGCAGGACACCTTCACCGACGCGCGCAGCCAGGGCCGCCGCCACGACGCGATCGACATCCTGGCGCCGGCCGGCACGCCGGTGCTGGCGGTGGCCGACGGCAGCGTGGAGAAGCTGTTCGACAGCGAGCGCGGCGGCCTCACCGTGTACCAGTTCGAACCCAGCGGCCGCTACGCCTACTACTACGCGCACCTGCAGCGCTATGCCGATGGACTGGCGGAGAAACAGACGATCCGCCGCGGCCAGGTGCTCGGCTATGTCGGCAGCACCGGCAATGCCGATCCCGGCGCGCCGCACCTGCATTTCGAGATCCACCGGCTGGGTCCGGAAAAGCAGTGGTGGAAGGGCGAATCGCTCAATCCGTATCCGCTGCTGCGCGGCGAGCAGCGGTTGTAGGCACAGGCGCGGCCTGAAGCTGCGTCTCCACAGGCTGCGCGATCGCAGGCACGTCCGCATCGGGCCTGGATCTGCCGACGGCTGAACGCCTTGAAACGCAGGCCTCCGCCCCACCGGCGCTTGCCCGCGCAGCCGCTCGCGCAGTACGCCCAGGCAAGGCGCACCGCGCCATTGCTGGCGGCAATCGAAAAACCGCAGATTGAACCGCACCGGACCGGCGGGCCGGCTTCGGGCCGCCGCAGGGGTTGCCGGCCGGCCCGCCATGTCATTCGCGTGTAAAATTCCCGGTTTTACCCAGAAGCAATGGCGAAAGCTCTTCCACGGCCGCCTGTCCCGGGCCCGGCGTTCATTCGCCTCCTCGCACGTCTCACCGACGCCGACATCGCGCCGTCCAGCCCCGCGCTGGCCGACCGGCTCGGCCAATGGATCGACTGGACGCGTGCCGTGGCCGTGTCCAGAGCGCTGGACGGCAGGCCGACCGTCATCGACGCGGACGCGCCGTTCGAGGGCGTCGACGAACACGAGTGCGCGCGCGTGCGCAGCGCGCTGGAGGAGGCGATTTCCAGCGACATCGGCGCGGACGCCGGCAAGCAAGGCCCCCGGCCTGGCCACGCCGCCGACGCGAACGCGCCGCTCGACTATGCGCCGTTCCGTCAGCGCTACCTGGCGCTGCAGCGCTCGATGCTGACCGCGACCGGTCGCCTGCGCGGCCAGCTGCGCGACACGCTGGCGCGCACGTCGGCCGACATGGCGCGGCTGGCGGACGTGGATGCGGTCATGGAACTGACCCTGAGTCCGCGCGAACAGACCCTGCTGGCCGCCGTGCCGGCGCTGCTGCAACAGCATTTCGAACGCCTGCGCGAGACCGAGCCCGCCGCGGCGGCCGACACGCACACGGCGGACACCGCTCAGGCACCGACCGCCAACGCCTGGCTGGACGTGTTCCGCCAGGACATGCGCAGCGTGCTGCGCGCCGAGCTGGACGTCCGCTTCCATCCCATCGACGCGCTGCTCGCAGCGCTGCGCCCCCGCTGACCGAGACCTCATGTTCAAGAACTTCTTCAATTCCATCGTGTTCCTGGCCGGCCTTGCCGCCGTGTGCTGGATCGGCGTGGGCTACCTCGGCAACAATCCGCTGGGCGTCGGCTTCGCGCTGCTGATCGGCGCGTGCTACGTGGCCGGCGCGCTGGAGCTGTACCGCTACCGGCAGGCCACCGCCACGCTGGTCCACGCCGTGGACGACGCGGAGGCGGCGCGGTCCGCCCTGGGCGGCTGGCTGCAACGCCTGGATCCGAGCCTGCGCAACGCGGTGCGCCTGCGCATCGACGGCGAGCGCGTGGCCTTGCCGGCACCGGGACTGACCCCGTACCTGGTCGGCCTGCTGGTGCTGCTGGGCATGCTCGGCACCTTCCTGGGCATGATGGCGACCCTGCGCGGTACCGGCCTGGCGCTGGAAAGCGCGACCGACCTGCAGGCCATCCGCGACTCGCTGGCCGCACCGGTCAAGGGCCTGGGCTTCGCGTTCGGCACCTCCATCGCCGGCGTGGCCAGCTCGGCGATGCTCGGCCTGCTCGCCGCGCTGTGCCGGCGCGAGCGGCTGCAGGCGGTGCAAGCGCTCGACCTGGCCATCGCGACCACCCTGCACGTCCATTCGCAGGCGTTCCAGCGCAGCGAAGCGTTCAAGCTGCTGCAGCGGCAGACCGACTTGATGCCGGCATTGATCGACCGGCTGCAGGCGATGGCGGCGGGCATCGAGCAACAGGGCGCCGCCAGCGGCGAACGCCTGGCGAGCAACCAGGACGCCTTCCACGCCAGGACCGAGGCCGCCTACACGCGCCTGGCCGGCGCGGTGGAGCAGTCGTTGCAGGCCGGCGTCGCGGAAAACGCGCGCGCGCTCGGCGCGGCGCTGCAGCCGGTGATGCAGGCCACCCTGGACGGCCTGGCGCGCGAAACCGCCACGCTGCACGAACACGTCGGCCAGGCCGTGCAGCGACAGCTGGATGGTCTGGCCAGCGGCTTCGAGAACGCCGCCGCGCGCGCCGCGCAGGCGTGGGATGCCGCACTGGCCGGCCAGCGCGACACCAACCAGGCGCTGGTCCAGGATCTGCGCAGCGCCCTGGAAGGCTTCGGCGACAGCTTCGCGACGCGCTCGAACGGCGTGCTGGATGCCGTGTCGGCGCGCCTGGACGCCACTGCGGATGGCGCCAAGCAGGCCTGGAACGACGCACTGTCGCGCCAGGAAGCGATCAACGAACAGCTGGCAGCGCGCAACGCACAGGCGCTGGACGCGATCTCGGTACGACTCGACGCCACCGCCGATGGCGCCAAGCAGGCCTGGAGCGATGCGCTGTCGCGCCAGGAGGAGGTCAACGCCGCCCTGGCCGAGCGCAACGCGCAGGCGCTGGACGCGGCCGCGGCAACGCTGGAGCAACGCGCGGCGGCGCTGGTCGAGGCCATGCAGCACTCGCATGCGCAATCGCAGGACGCGCTGCAAGCGCGCGACCAGGCGCGCCTGGCCACGTGGACCGACACGTTCGCCGCGATGGTCGCCGCCTTGAACGCGGACTGGGAGCGCAACGGCGAGCGCATCGCGCAGCGTCAGCAGGACATCTGCGACACCCTGGAACGCGCCGCAGGCGCGATCGCAGCGCAGACCCAGGCGCATGCCAGCGAGACCATCGCCGAGATCTCGCGCCTGGTGCAGACCGCCTCGGAAGCGCCGAAGGCCGCCGCCGATGTCGTCGCCGAGCTGCGCCAGAAACTCTCCGAGAGCATGGTCCGCGACACCGCCATGCTGGAAGAGCGCAGCCGCCTGCTGGACACGCTGCACACCTTGCTCGACGCGGTGAACCACGCCTCCACCGAGCAACGCACCGCGGTGGACGCGCTGGTCACCACCTCGGCCGACCTGCTCGAACGCGTCGGCACCCGCTTCACCGACCACATCGAAGCGGAGACCGGCAAGCTCGAATCGGTCGCCGCGCAGGTCGCGGTCGGCGCCACCGAGGTGGCGAGCCTGGGCGATGCGTTCGGCGGCGCGGTGGAGGCGTTCGGCCACTCGAACGCGGCGCTGCTGGAGCGCCTGCAGGGCATCGAACAGGCGCTGGACAAGTCGCTCGCACGCAGCGACGAGCAACTGGCCTATTACGTGGCCCAGGCGCGCGAAGTCATCGACCTGAGCCTGCTGTCGCAGAAGCAGATCATCGAGGAATTGCGCCAGCTGCCCGGCCAGCACGCCAACGGCGGGGCCGAAGCGGCATGAGCGACGAGCTGGAAATCGACGCCGAATCAGGCGCGCCGATCTGGGCCGTGTTCGGCGATCTGATGTCGGTGTTGCTGGGTGCGTTCGTGCTGATCCTGATCGGCGTGATCGGCGTGCAACTGCAGCTGTCGAACAAGTTGGACGAGGAAGTGCGGCAACGGCAGGCCGAGGCGCGGCAACGCAAGACCCTGGAACAGGCGCTGGCCGCGCCGCTGGCGGCGGGCCGGGTGACCCTGGTCGATGGCCGCATCGGCATCCGCGGCAGCGTGCTGTTCGCGCTCAATTCCGATCAGTTGCAGCCGGAGGGACGCGAGGTGCTGAAGAGCCTGGCTGCGCCGCTGGCCGGTTACCTCAAGGCGCGCGGTGAGATCCTGATGGTCAGCGGCTTCACCGACGACCGCCAGGTGCGCGACAGCAACCGCCAGTTCGCCGACAACTGGGAACTGTCGGCGCAGCGCGCGCTGACCGTGACCCGTGCGCTGATCGACGAAGGCGTGCCGGCCGATGCGGTGTTCGCCGCCGCGTTCGGCGCGCAGCAACCGGTCGGCCCGAACACCGACGAAGCCGGACGCGCCAGCAACCGGCGCGTGGAAATGGCGCCGCTGCCGAAGCTGTCCACGTCTGCCGCGAGAGCGCATGCGCGATAACGCGACATCCGCGAGCGAACTGCTCGGCGCCTGGCGGCAGCAACACGCCGAGCGCCTGGATCCGCTGCGCTTCCGCTTCATCGAAGCGCTGGCGCGGCGCGTCGATGCGCATCATGGCCAGGCGCGGCGCCTGCTCGAGCAGAAGCTGTCCGCGCTGCTCGACGCCTATGCCGCGGACCTGGCCAGGACGCCGGCTGCGACAACCGCCGACGCCGATGCCCATGACGATATCGATACCGACAGCGAGGCCGTCGCGGTTGCCGATGCCGCGACCGCGAGCATGACCGCGCGCAGCCCGCTAGGCGAACTGCTGCAGCGGTTCGCCGGCAGCGCCGCGAATGACCCACACGACGCGAGTGGCGCGGCAAACGCCATGCCGCCGCAGCCTGCGCAGCAACTGCCCGCACTCGATGATGCGCGCAGACTGTGGACCGAGCTGCGCAGCCGCAGCCAGCTGCGGCAATCGCTGCAGCAGGCCCCTGCCGATGCCGGCCCGCTGAATTCCGGCGTGCTGGTGCACCGCGCGCTGGCGCTGATGCGCACCCTGTCGCCGGGCTATCTGCAGCATTTCCTGGCCTACGTCGACGCACTGTCGTGGCTGCAGCAGATGCGCGACGGCGGCACGCTCGCGACGCAGCAGAAGCCCGGCGCGGATATCGGCAAGAAGCCGACGCGCGGCAAGCCGCGCAAGCGTAGCTGAAACACGGCCGCGCGCTGGCCGCCATGCGTGCCCGGCGCATGGACCAATCCAGGCCGATAACGCCCCCTGTAGGAGCGGCTTCAGCCGCGACAGGCTGCATCAGCAAAGCCCGTCGCGGCTGAAGCCGCTCGTACAGGTAGCTCGTCCGAATTAAGCGACGGCGCAAACACGCGTACAAGAAAAAGGCCGGCTTGCGCCGGCCTTTTCCGTCCCGCGGGGAACGCCGCCTTACAACGCTTTCGCCGCCGCGACCACGTGCTCGGCGGTGATCTCGAAGTACTTGTACAGCTCGTCGGCCGGTGCCGAGGCGCCGAACGTGTCGATGCCGACCACCGCACCATCCAGGCCCACGTACTTGCGCCAGAAACCGGTGACGCCGGCCTCCACCGCCACCCGCTTGCGCACCGCGTTCGGCAGCACCGATTCGCGGTAGGCCGCATCCTGGCGGTCGAACACGTCGGTCGAGGGCATCGACACCACGCGGGTCTTCAGGCCCGCGGCGTCCAGCACCTTCTTCGCCTCCACGGCCAGGCCCACTTCCGAGCCGGTGCCGATCAGGATCACGTCCGGCGCGCCGCCCTCGGCGTCGGCCAGCACGTAGCCGCCGCGTTCGATCTGCTTGATCTGCGCGTCGCTGCGCGCCTGGAACGGCAGGTTCTGGCGGCTGAACACCAGGCAGCTCGGGCCGTCCTGGCGGGTGATCGCGGCCTTCCAGCTCACCGCCGACTCGACCGTGTCGCACGGGCGCCACACGTCGTTGTTGGGGATGTAGCGCAGCGAAGCCAGGTGTTCCACCGGCTGATGGGTCGGGCCGTCTTCGCCCAGGCCGATCGAATCGTGGGTGTAGACGTGGATCGCATGCGCCGGGTTCAACGCGCTCATGCGCACGCCGTTGCGCGCGTAGTCGCTGAACACCAGGAAGGTGGCGTCGAACGGGATGAAGCCGCCGTGCAGCGCAAGACCATTGGCGATCGCGGTCATGCCGAACTCGCGCACGCCGTAGTACACGTAGTTGGCGTTCGGGTCGTCAGTGGCGACCGACTTGCTGGCCTTCCACAGGGTCAGGTTGGAATGCGCCAGGTCGGCCGAGCCGCCGACCAGTTCCGGCAGCAGCGGCGCGAACGCCTCGATCGCCATCTGCGAGGCCTTGCGCGAGGCGATGGTCTGCGCTTCGCTTGCCTGCTTGGCGATGTAGGCGTCGGCCTGGGCGATGAAATCCTCCGGCAGTTCGCCGTGCGAACGGCGGGTCAGCTCGGCGGCCTCGGCCGGGAACTGCTTGGCGTACTTGTCGAACGCCTGCTCCCACTCGGCCTGGCGCAGCGTGCCGGCGCCACCGGCGCGCCAGCCGTCGTAGATCTCCTGCGGGATCTCGAACGGGCCGTACGGCCAGTCCAGCGCCTTGCGCGCGCCTTCCAGTTCGTCCTTGCCCAGCGGCGCGCCGTGCGAGGATTCCTTGCCGGCCTTGCTCGGCGCACCGAAGCCGATGGTGGTGCGGCAGCAGATCAGGGTCGGCTTGTCGCTCTCGCCGATGGCGGCCTCGATCGCGGCCTTGATCGCGTCGGCATCCTGGCCGTCGACATCGCGCAGCACGTGCCAGCCATAGGCCTCGAACCGCGCCGGGGTGTTGTCGCTGAACCAGCCGGCGGTGTTGCCGTCGATGGAGATATGGTTGTTGTCCCAGAACGCGACCAGCTTGCCCAGGCCCCAGGTGCCGGCCAGCGAGGCGGCTTCGTGGGAAATGCCTTCCATCATGCAGCCGTCGCCCATGAACACCCAGGTGCGGTGGTCGACGATCTGATGCTCGGGACGGTTGTAGCGCTGCGCCAGCAGCTTCTCGGCCAGCGCGAAGCCGACCGCGTTGGCGAAGCCCTGGCCGAGCGGGCCGGTGGTGGTCTCCACCCCGGGGGTCTCGCTGCGCTCGGGATGGCCGGCGGTCTTGCTGTGCAGCTGGCGGAAGCGCTTCAGCTGCTCCAGCGGCAGGTCGTAGCCGGACAGGTGCAGCAGCGCGTACTGCAGCATCGAACCGTGGCCGTTGGAGAGCACGAAGCGGTCGCGGTTGAACCACTTCGGATTGTTCGGATTGTGGCTGAGGAAGTCGTTCCACAGCACTTCGGCGATGTCGGCCATGCCCATCGGCATGCCGGGATGGCCGGACTTGGCGGCCTCGACCGCATCGGCGGCGAGGAAGCGGATCGCGTTGGCGAGCTGGCGGCGAGTAGGCGTGGTCATGTGGGTTCTATTGGACAGGGAACGGGCGCGGGGGCGTCGGGTCCACCATTGTCCCACAGCCCGAAGCGCAGGACAGTCACCGGACCTGGACGCGCGACGGCGGCGGCCTCGGACGCCGCCGCACTAGGCCGATCAGCCGATTGCAGCCGCCCGTGGCGCGGCGTCGTTGCCTTCGCCCTTCGCCACCAGGGTGGTCAGCGCCAGATCGCCGGTCACGTTCAGCGCCGTGCGGCACATGTCCAGGAAATGGTTGACGCCCAGGATCATGCCGATGCCGACCGGGTCCACCCCGACCATCGCGCAGATCAGCGCCACCACCGGCAGCGAGCCGGACGGCACGCCGGCGGTGCCGATGCCGCCGAGGATGCACACCAGCATCACCATGAACTGCTGCGCGATGCTCAGCTCCACGCCGAAGAACTGGGCGAGGAAGATCACGGTGACGCCCTCGAACAGCGCGGTGCCGTTCTGGTTGGCGGTGGCGCCGACGGTCAGCACGAAGCGCGACACCTTGCTCGGCAGGCCCATCTCGTCGGCCACGCGCAGCGCGGTGGGCAAGGTGGCGTTGCTGGAGGCGGTGGAGAACGCCATCACCGTGGCCTCGCGGGTGGCGCGGAAGAACGCCAGCGGCGAGCGCCCGGCCAACTTCACCGCCAGCCCGTAGGTCACCACCATGTGCAGGCCCAGCGCCAGCACCACCACGCCGACGTAGGCGCCGAGCCGGATCAACAGTTCGAAGCCGAACAGCGCCGCCAGGTTGAACATGAAGCAGGCCACCGCGTACGGCGCCAGGCGGATCACCAGCCCGATCAGGGTCATCGAGATCTCGAACACGCCCTCGATGCCGCGCCGCAGCGTCGCCACCTTGGCGTCGTCGCTGAGCACCATGCCCACGCCGAACATCACCGCGAAGAACATCAGCGACAGGATCGCGCCGTTGCTGGAGGCGGCGGCGACCACGTTGTCGGGCACGATCGCCAGCAGCATGTCCATGCCGCGCGGCTGCTGCTTGCTCTGGTCGACGATCAGCGCGGCGCGCTCCGCGTTCTGCTGCAGCAGCTGCTGCGCCAGTGCGTGGTCCACGCCGATGCCCGGCTTGAGCACATTGACCAGCACCAGCCCGAGCAGCACCGCGATACCCGACAGCACCACCGTATAGCCGAGCGTCTTCCAGCCGATCCGGCCCAGCGCGCGGATGTCGCCCATCTCGGAAATGCCCATCACCAGCGCCGAGAACAGCAGCGGCACGATCAGCATGAAGATCAGGCTGAGGAACAGCTTGGACAACGGCGTGGTTAGGTAGGTGGTCAGCGCCTGCACCCAGGCCGCGTCGCCGCCCACGCTCATGTGCACGGCCAGGCCGAACACCAGCCCGAAAGCGAAGCCGATCGCCATTTTCCAATGCAAAGGCATGCCGGTCTTGGCCTTCACGGGGGTGTCGGTCATGGTGTGTGCCT
>Ga0308160_10001144_pt1 | contig 40147 bp, 43 predicted proteins | sample PhyFR1_FD_201036 | JGI IMG/M metagenome (GOLD analysis project Ga0308160, IMG submission 201036) | Phyllosphere microbial communities from UC Gill Tract Community Farm, Albany, California, United States - DLSLF.R1 | ecosystem: Host-associated > Plants > Phyllosphere > Unclassified | place: USA... | reverse complement strand
CCGCATATGGAAATCCAATCCAAGATCGAATCCACTCACAGATTGTTCAAGTTTCAGATAAGATAAAGAGTGTAAGGATAGTGATATCGGATGTGACAAGTAACAATTGGGTGGTGTTGTATCAGTAAGAAAGATGTTTGTTTGGGTGGGTAAATGTGTTTAGGTGGTTGGTGACTAACCCTGGCAACTTGTCACGGGGGACGTGTTGATTGATTTCTTTTCAGGGTTCAGCTCAGGCATTTGTAGCTTAGATCCTAACTGGTGATTCAAGGTCAAGAAGCAAGGAAAGGCAAGGGTTGGAATTGAACCTAGTCGCGTCCGATGTGACGCTCCACAAGCCGGAGGCTTTAGGCGAGAGGAAACAGAATTTGCAGAACGTGAGGGAGTCTCCCTGAACCTATGGACAGGTACCATCAGCGGTCATCTCCGATCTCGATAGAGTAGACCACCTCCACACCAAGTATCGCGTCGAACAACACAGCTTTGAAGGCTAGCTTGACCTGCTCATCCTTGCATCTGCCACTATGCAACACCATCGTCATCCGCTCCCATTCATCCTCTCCTCCCCTTATATCCATTCACAACCACCTCCTCCACCTCCTTTCAGAGGAGCAGCGTTTGGAACCTACTAGCATCCGTATCGTCGGTATAAGTAATTCACCCCCCTTCTCTTCTCGCTACTGATTATATACATTCAATCCAAACAACAAATAACAAAGTAAGCCACACTCCGATCATATTTGAATCAATAAACAAAGCTCATCCCATAGCATACCACACCAACTGATAGAAATACAATGTCCCTACATCGATACCTTGTCTCACCGCCTTTGGCAATCGCCATCGCACCTGCCAAACCACATCCTCCCCCACGTACTGAAAAGAAACCCGAACCCCAAGACAAAGTGAAGGAAGAAGAAAAGAAAGTTGAAGGTCCATCTCCGGATCCCAACCAGGAGGCCGATGCTGATGCTGACCCTGCTAAACCAAAGGCTGATAGGGTGGTCAAGCCCCAAGCTGAACCAAAGGCCGATGTACAAGGTGGTGCACCAAACACTCCCGGGTCTATGGTTCCTGAACCACCTACTCCTGACCATGCCAATGCACAAGCTTCCCCTACCCCCGACACTCCCATCCCCCAAGTCAAAGACGTATCCAAGGAACCCAAGGCGGATGATCCAATCGATAAAGCCAAGGATGAAAAAGACATAACCAAGGCCGATCCATCTGACGACAACAAAGACAAACATGATACCGACAAACCCAACCCAGCCCCCAAAGAACCTTTCATCGGCCCCCTCCCCAAACCATACGGACCAGAGCCCGAACCAGAGCTCGAACCCGAACCACTCCGCTTAATAGGTCCTCCACCCAAATACCCAATCCGAACTCGACTCGACCTTAACCCATCCTACCCATGGCCTCCCATCGAATCAGATCCAAGGGGAGCATACCACCATTACGCAAAGGGATGTTATAAAGGGATCATCGAATCTGTTTATATTGACGTAACGAAGGATGGGTGGATGAGTGAACATTGGAAAGAGAAATCCGAGAGGGATGCTCTTGCGAAATTGAGAGGTGAGGATTTGAGAAAGGCTAGAAGGGAACTTGAATGGCAAGGGAAATTGAGGCAGAGGAGGAAGGTTCCAAAGAGCGCTGGAGAGGTTTTATTGATGCTTTGGAACCTCCTCGTTGAGGCTCCTAACAATGAAGTAAGTACCCTCACCCCTATTTGATTATGACTGATCATAGTTACCTACCGAAACATTGTGGGCTTCTTTTGACTGGGACGATCCAGCAGCTCAGGTCCATACCAAGCAGATCCCCGTTGAGGATATGAATGAGAACAAGTCAATCACCATCGACGGGGAGGAGGTGGAGTGGACTAAAGATGGGGTTGAGCAGATCCTCGCTACCGTCGGGATTCAATGTGTATACAACTCTGATGTAAGTCCTCCTCCCCTCTCTCTTTACCCAATCTGGACATCTCCCAACACCCATCATGGATCTCCCTCCTTATCCTAGCTACACGTCCGCAGCGCTCCTGTCGGAGCTGATACCAGACCCCCATCGGCCGTCGATACACAGACCGATACCCAGGCGCCTTCGGCCAAGATCGAGCATTCATAATCCTAGGTCATTCCCACTTTATGTTGAGATTAAGAGAATGGCTAGAATTCAAACCATTAGATACAGTAGGTAAATTTGAAGTCCTGGTAGTTTCAGGAAGCGATAGGATCCTAGGTGAGATGGTTAGAGAGAAAAGGATGGTAGAGAGGAAGAAGGAGGAGGCTGAGTATTATAAGAGGAAGAAGGCTCAGAAGGAGAAAGCTGAGGCGGAAGCTAAGGCCAAGGGGAAGGGTGAGGGGAAGGAGAAGGAGAAGGAGGGCGAGAAGAAGATGGGGGATGGGGATGGGGAGGAGAAGGCAAAGAGCGATACATCAACCAAGAAAGTCAAAGATGGCAAGGAGATCGGTGCCGGGGAGAAAGTTGCAGGGAAAGGGGCAGAGGTGGAGGAAGGGAAGATAATGGTCGCCATCCCGGTCAAGACTGATGGTATCAAGGACCTGGACGCGAAACATGATCAAGTGGCTGTACTTGCGGGTCCAGGCGAGGCTGCCGAGACGAATGCTAAGGCTGAGGCCGCTAAGGCCGATGGTGACGCTAAGGTCGATGAGGACGCCAAGGTCGATGTCAAAGACGGGGTCAAAGAAGGGGAGAAGGCAAAGGAGAAAGAGGGGAAGGAGAAAGAGAAAGAGAAAGAGAAAGAAGTTCGAGACCCTATGCGAGATGCCGAGAGGATTGCGAGAATGATGGGTAATAAAGGGGATTTGAAGATGGAAGATATTCAAATTGCGTTGAAAGTGTTAGAAGCTGCTTCTGGTACGTCCCTTCTTCTCCTTCACCTTCTCTTGCTCCATCCCATCCATCCTCTCCATCCTCTTCTTTGCTCTATCACCTCCCGGCAATCGGGCAAAGAAGGGAGTGCTAATAGCCAGATAAGAAAGAGGGAGAAAAGGAAAAAGAGGAAACAGGTCTAATTTGGACATGGGGTGAATCATGCGAACGATGGAGATGGGCAAACTGGGAAGCAGGGGTCCATGATGTAGGATTGGGGGGATGGGAAGAAAGGGATTGGAAAGTATTTGCTGATGATCGCGGAGTTGAGGAATTTGAGGATGATATGGGTAAAGCAGAGAGTTTGGAGGAGGATTTACATGATTGGTCTTGTTGAGCGAGGTGGCTTGCTGCCGAGCTTGCTGGAGCTGCTAGCTGCAGAGTTTGGTGATGAGGCAGCCTTGAAGTGGGATGAGTGTTGATACACGAGTCAGTGGAGTGGAGATTGAACCTGTACAACTAGCATGCATCCGTCTTCCGTCTCTTGTCTTCCATCTTCAAGAGTCCAAGAAGCCAAGAATCAACCAATCATCTATGGTAAAACAGGTTTAGGTTTAACAACTGGTTTCTTTACCATCTCACCCTGATTCCACCTTGCAACAAGTGAATTAACAGATTGTTGTTTATCAGGTGATGATCCTCCACTTTTCACTTCAACCACCGACTCTGGACGAGCTGCGAATTGAGGTTTCGGTTTCGGTTTGACGATTGGGAACGATCTTCCTGACGATGATTTATATTCATCGGATTTAGGTACTTCATTTCGAGAAGTTGAAGTGCTCGCATTCCGGGATAAGGTTATCGGTTTCTGGGGTTTGGGCGGAATCCCCCCTCGTGATGTAGCGGAAGTAGGGATAATAGGTGATTGTAATCCCTCAGCTCTGACCGTGTCCAGAGTCGGTTTCTTCAATTGAGCCGGTTTGGTAGTTATAGTAGGCTTTACTTTGGGTTTTGATACTGGTTTATCGTTATTAGTCGGTGGATTCAAACCCTCGAATTTTGAGACTATATCATTTATCGATCCTTTCCTAACATGTCCTGGGCGAGCTTGTGGGGTCGGGAGATTACCAGTAGTTTTGGTAGGCGAGGCCGAGTTCTTGTTGGGAGAGGTGGAAGGATATCCATACATTGTCTGAGGTCTTTGTTTTTGAGGTGATCTATCTCCTGCCCGTGATGTAGAGGGCATCTCATCTTTAGGCGGTAAAGTCGCTGAACGAGGTTCTTCAAGTGGTTTGTACTGTTCACGCGAAGGGGTCGGGCGAGAGTCTTCGAGGGGTTTGTATTCGTTTGAAGGAAGGTCGTGAGGTGCGGGAGTAACTGACTCCGGTCCTTCATCTTCATCACTCGAATCGGGTTCTTGGCGGGTAGGTGTCTGACCTCCTTCCCTCGGGGGTTGGGGATGATGGAAAGTTGAAGAAGCCCTTCGGATAAGTGGTGCACCCATTTGCTCATCCTCTTGACCCGTCATTAGATCTACCTCCATCTTCTTCCCATCCTGCTCGCCATTCGAATTTGATTGGTTCTCGAAATACTCTGCTCTTGCTTTTATTGGTGAAGGCGACCGAGCGAATGCGGTACCAGTAACATGTGTAGATCTCGGTTGTGGTCCCCCAGTCTTGACTGCTAGATGTTGATGGGGTTGTTTCAAATCTCCACCAGTCATATTACCCAACATCGACGGTCGTGATGCCATAGGCGGAGGCGAAGTAAGTGGTGAAATGAGGTGAGAGGTCCCAGAGAGGGATTCAATAGATGGATACCTCGACTCAAACGTGTCATCCGTATTGCTCGTGGTAGTCGCCGGTGAGGTAGTTTGGGGGATCTCCAATTGAGAAGCAGGTAGACGATCAACATCCGATTTAGGCGTAGGTGGGGAATTGAATGAATCGCCAAATCCAGAATTGGAATTATTCGATAATCCGCGTCCGAACCTCGATGTCGGCCTGAACGCTTTTTGCGTAGGATTAGGATTTGAACCGAATGAATCACTAAATCCAGAACTAGTAGATCCTTGAGGCCGTGGGGCTGTCGGTAAGCCAAAAGCATCAACACTTCCAGATGGCGTAGGTGCCTTGGGCATGGGTTTGGGAGAAGATCGATCTCCTGTAACCTGTAATCGTGCTCTTGGTGCTATCGCCGTGTTTGAGGACGATGGGATTGTAGGAGGGGTGGGTAGAGGACCTTGCTTCGAGGGGGAATCGCGAGTAGGTCTGCCTCGGCGTTGTGGTTGGATATTGGGGTTCAATGCGGCGAATGAATTGGGAGGGGGTGATTTTGCAAAGTCGAGCAAATTTGGATTTGAGGATGTGGGTCGTTGCTGAGTAGTTCTTGGTTGGGGTGGGAGCTGTTTTGATACTGTAGCGGGCTACATGTTAGCTCAGGACCTGAAAGGGAAGGAAGCTTACATAGTCAATAGTAGGTCTTGTACCGCTCATCTCGTGCGATACCCTCAGTATATCAAATACAGTAGGACGGCGAGATGGCTGTTCCATCAACATTGATGCTGATCATCAGCTATGCTCCCGGTGGCACTGACGACAGCTTACCGATAAGATGTTGTATCCGTGGCGAGTAAACTGGATATTGGGGGAAAGAGTATTTAGCATTAACGATAGCCAATGTCCCGTGTTCCTCGAAGGGGGTGGTATAGTAACACAATTTATACAGCAACACGCCAAGGGCCCAAACATCTATTAATCAGCAACACATTCCAAGGAACAAGAGGGACTAACCACTCGGTAACCCTACAGCCAGACCCAACATCGGCTCAACCATCTCCGGACTCCTATACTGTAATGTCGTATGCCTATTCAAATCCATAGCTTGAGCATCTGCTTCGACCTTTGAACTGGGCGGATGAGAAGCTGGGAAGGTGGTAGATCCGAAATCACATAATTTGAAGATTAAGCCCATTGATCTTGATTGATCCCCGGGGGTGGAGAGGACGTTCTCAATCTATACCGTTAGGTTGGAATCTTGAATGATGAGGTAATACTGACTTTGAGATCACGATGAAGGAGTGGAGATTTCAGAGCGTGCATTGCAGCGACGGCCTACTCGTCAGCTTGAGTCGATTCGGGATAGAACAAAGCTTACCTCGCAGACGTCCGTAAAGATGTTCAAGATCTCAGCCTCCTTCAGTCTATCCCTCAACCGCTTATTTAGTAGATCGATGATACCTCCGCCTAGTCGTCAGCTTTGCTAATGATGAGTGATGTCAAAACTGACCAGCACAGAATTCCATCAAGATGAAGACCTCATGCCCGCCTTTTGGTGTTCTCGTATGGCTTGACCCTAGATACTGGACCAAATGCGGATTTGGCGGTAATGCTTTCTACCCCATTAGCCACTCCCTTCTTCGTAAGATATCATGGGAGATTGCTCACCATTACCTCAATCTCCTTCTTCACGTCCGTCCATACTGAATCATCCTCAAAAGCTATCCGCTTCAAACAATGCTGCTTAAAACCCTGATCCCACTTCTCCCCCTTCTTTGGTGGATATATCGCTTTCTCCGATTGAGTCAGGTAGACATGCGCATACCCTCCCTCAGACAAATATCTCTCCACCCTAACCTGATGTTCCTCGACCTGAACAATAGTCCCAGGAGCTAAAGTCCCCTTATACTTCGGCTGTCCTTGCTGACCAGGCGGCGGACCCTGGGGCGGTCTCTGCTGCTGAGGCTGACCATATCCCTGCTGTCCAGCGTATCTCGATTGACGTGGATAATGCCCCGTATTAGGTGGTGAAGCTGCATAGGGTTGTTGAAATCGCTGAGAGTGACCTGATGACATTGGCGAGAATGCGTTGGGAGGTGGAGGAGGTGAGATTGAGGCGAAACCTTGATATTGTCCAGCACCAGGTTGAGGGACTGGTGAACCTCGATATGGAGGGGATATGTACCCCTGTGCAGAAGGGTGAGATTGATTTGGCTGATACATGATGACTCGTTATTTCGGGAAGGTCCCGGTCTGAGCGTAGGTAGGTGATCGGCGGGATTTCGTGTCTACTCCTCGAGAGTCTACTTTGCTCCGCTCGCTTCGAGGTAGACGTACACGGTGGACTGAGAGTGTAAGGAGTAGTACGGGTAGGCCGTCGGATCAAGCTATAGAATACACCTCTCTGTACTCTGTGCCAAGGGTTACTTAGACTGGACGTCACTCAGGGATATCTACCCTGCTTCACCTTACTCTAATTTGATTCCGTATATACCGGGGATTAACCATAGAAACGCGGGGTGATTAGACTATTCTTCTTCAACTTGGTCTCTATATGTCGTCTGCTGATGTACACTTCCAAACCGGCTTAGAGCAATGCAGTGGCTTCCCGGCCTAACGAGGATTAGCGATCGCTGCTTTGCAGTCTATGTAGCCGACTGAATGGACTCAAGAACAATGACACAAACTCAGGGACAAAGAACAGATCCAAAGGATGGCACCCCTTTCCAAAATGTCAAGCGTCCGAGCGTTAACTTCTTCGTTTCTCTTCCTCATTTATTCCTTCTCGTCATCACACTCGATCATGACAAGAGTCAAAGCCAACCCGTGAGTCCCTAATCGAGCGAGATGTCATGATGATGCTGACGATATAGCAAGGGGAAACCAACGGAGATTACCAGACGAACCACTCGATCAGTGACGGCAAGACTATATCAGTCATGCTTGAAAATACCCAAAGTACCCGACGATATATTCCAGTCGATTCTCGATATACTCAAGGCGGATGGGGACTACAAGACCCTCACTTCGGTGGCTCGAACCAATCGTAACATGTACGAGATGGTCATCCCTATGATCTACGGAGTCGTCACCTTCAACCGAGGAAACAGCGTAGGAAAGAATCGTAAGATGATAGGATATGGCCATAGCTCTAGGGTCGACGACGGTGAGCTTGACAGAGATGGGCAAGGAGCCAGCTGACGAAATAGACGAGCCAACGCGAAAGGACATTGCCACCTCCTTAACCCGCAAACTCATCTTCGATGAATTGCCCGACCTGGCAATATCGCCTTCCTATCGAACTGTCAGTGAAGTGGTCCTCAACCAGCGAGGTCTGTATTCACCTTACTCCTACTCGCGTGACTTCAAAACGCCTCTAGACCATTTTCGATGTGTACAATTACGCTTCGACAGGCTTGCAAGACTCATCGCTTCTTCCCACAGCCCGGGCAACTCCCTTCATGTAAAGGGGTACATCGACTCTTACCGCCGTTCCCAGGAGCCAATCATGGGACTCCTCATCTCTTTCGAATCGGCCGTTGCATGCACATACGAAATTACCGACATCGGCATCAAAGATTTGAATGCTCTCTGCGCAGCCTACGACTTCCAGTGCGTGGTTCATGTCAGAGGAGACCGGCTACCAAGTCCAGGGCGTAAGGCCCAGCTCCTCGCGTCGCACATCAATGAATGCTTCGAGGAGGAGGACTTGGATACTCCAACCGGCCAATTATTCTTATGCGACCTCCCTTCTCTTGTCCTCGACCCTCAGGAGCTCGCTTCCGCCGCCGACCTCGATGAGGCTGCCATCAACAAGATCTATGATCTAGTCTCCATCTACCCCAATCTCGATGGGTCAATCTACGAAACCAAACTAGACTTTTTCAAATCTCGAATCAAATTGGTGAAATCAGGGTTCAAACCTACCTTGGCAGATTTATATCCAAGACCACAACCAAAGTCAGTCATCTCCCCATTCTTGATCAAAGTGAGCTGACGTTCAGACGAGGATTATCTTCTGTTTTGTTGCCTGAGGGGTCCGTACCTGTACCGGATGAGGAGTGGTCTTTGACGGATGACGAGCCCATGGAATCAGAAGCTGAATATTCCGGGTCCGAGACTTCTGGTTCTGATTCCGATTCTGATGAATGATGAATGATAAGATGGATGAAGGGGAGATGAGATGGACGAGGTTGGAAGGAGGGAATAGGATTGGTAGTGAGCTAGCAGAAATGATCGAACGAATGCAATACATGGGGGCAACGCGGAGGAGGAAACGCTGAGGAAGCACCCTTGAGTCAATGGTGAGTCATCTGCATGAGCCTACTCCCCCTTCGACCACCTCAGGAGGACGATAATGGAAACTGCCACTTCCTTCATCGAGAAGACCCCCAAAGGATGGTGACCCCTTTGATTCGAACTTTAAAAGCCCAAGGATTCCTTATCAATTCCTTTCCTCCTCTTCATTCATCAAACTACCATCGATATCACTCATCATGCCGAAATCAAAGACGTAAGCTTATAATATTGCTCGAAGATGGCGCGGCACTGACGTTATAGGCGAGCAAAGCCGACCAAGTCCGTACCAAGAAACACTCGAGTCCAGGCAGAGCGACAGTCTATACTGAAGATCCCGACATTACCTAACGAGATCGTCGAGTCAATTCTTACGGTATTGGAAGTGGATGAGGATTACTCGACCCTTTGTTCGGTCGCTCAAGCGAGTCGGAACATGTACAACCTGGCCATACCCAGAATCTACGAAACCGTTGTATTCAACAAGAACAACCAGGGGAAGATTAGATATGGGCATGGAAAGTCGACGGAAAGGTTCAGCCGGGATGGTAAGTCCTGTGAGAAGAGGCTGCTGAGATATGAGCTGACGTATAGGCACAACAAGCAGGCCCACTCGAAAAGATCTAGCGGTCGCCTGTACCCGCAAGCTGGTATTCGGTGAAGTGCCCGAACACGCATTCTCAAAATACTATCGACTTGTCAACGAAGTGGTATTCGGGTTTCAATGCCTCCGTGCCGCGCAACAATACCCTCTTTCCTCTGAAGACAGGAGAATCCGCGTCGATAGGCTGGTATGCGATCTGGAAAAGTGCTTAAATGTGGTAACCTCATCCAATAGCTTGGCAGAATCTCTACACATCAATATGCATAGGGACCGGAGGATACCTTACGAGTACGATGATCTAGGTGCCATTCTTGGTTCTTTGGACACGGCCATACCGTGCCAGTACGAATTCTTCGACTTTCGTGTCTCATCCAGTTCGAAACAACTATATATGGCGTACAATCTGCAGGGGATCGTCCACTACTTCTTCATTTTTACGCCAAATCCTTCGAACATCCAGTTTCAGGTTGCTCAATTGCTCGCTCGTCAGCTCGATGGATGTTTCGAAGAGGAAGATATCAACTCGCCGGCCGGCCAGATATTCCTCTGCGATACCATTGTCCCCTACATCATATCCACGCTCGAAGAATTGCGCACCATCGAGACCATCGAGGATACCGCCTTAATCAAAATCTGCAAATTCATCACCGTCTGGCCGGACCTATCAAAATCACCATACAAGTCAAAACTGGATTTCCTCAAGTCCCGAGTGAAACTGGTGAAACCAGGGTTTAGGCCTTCATTGGCCGATCTGTTCCCAACGCCACAGGCAGGGTTAGTTTCTTCTCTTAATCATATGTGGGAGGAAGAAGATCTGATGAGTAGACAAAGTCTGACGCATGTCCTACTTGAGGAGGATGATTTACTGGCACCTGTTCAGCTGAGGGATGATGACGGCGGTAGCTCGAGCGATGAGTATTCTGGGGTCGAAACCTCAGATTCTGGGTCTGATATCGGCGCTGAAGCTGAGGATGAGGATTGATGGCCAATAAAGGGAAATGGTGGGGCTGATGTTGGACAGGGGACTATAGGGGTTGGGCGAGATTAGGTATGATAATGCCAATGCAACATATATATCATTGCTCAAAAATGCCACCCGCCCATTTCCGAGTATCGATCGTTTCCTCTGACTCGCCTTCGTCGACTCCTGCTAGTCTACCTGTATTCGAGTAACATTACAGGCGGTACCCACTTGTTGTACGCTGCCACTAATCGCAATAGGACCCCCAAAGGATGCTGACCCCTTTCCCCGTGAAACGTGATTAGTCCAACCCTTTTCTCTTCCTCTTACTTTCTCACTTCTCTCTCTTCACTACCATCAATACATTGTGGTCATGCCAAAATCCAAGAAAGCGTAGGTGGTCTCCCCTACTAATAACATTCAAAGCTGAGGAGATAGAAAGGCCAAGCCAACAACTGTCGCTGGACGAACGACTCGAGCCGAAGCGACGCGACAGATGTATTCTCGAATCCCGAAACTACCTAATGAAGTCGTCGACGCGATTCTCGAGATCCTCAAGGTCGAAGAGGAATTCAAGACTCTGACTTCGGTAGCTCGAGTCAATCACACCATGTATGATATCGCCATTCCGAAAATATACGAGACGGTTATGTTCAGCGAGACGGTTGGGAAGGGAAAGAAGGGAAAGAATAATCACGCCATGATAGCATGTGGACATAGCCACTCTGCTTCGCGTCCGGGTAGGTCAAAACGTGACATACGTAAGCTGATAGTAGACAATCAAGCCGTAGGGCCTCCCACTCGCAAAGACATTGCTACGTCTCACACCCGCAAACTCGTTTTCCAAGACATCCCGGAGCTGGCAATATCTCGAGCATATCGAGGGGTCGAAGAAGTGGAGATACTCTCTCATTGTATGGGGCCATCGGAATTACCAGCACACAATGGACCTATCGGATACACCGAGTGGATGGAAGGACGATTCCAAAGGTGTCTAAACGCCATCACTTCATCGAACAGTTCAGAAAAGTTTCTACATGTCAAAGTGCACGAGAGCTACGAAATCGATCACGAATGGGAAATCCTTGGTAGGCTACTTACACAATCCACATCGGCCATTTCATGCACCTTCGAGTTGTGCAGCATCCTCGTCGACTACGATTTGGATGATGCTCTATACATGGCATACGAGTCACAGGCAGTTGTTCATCTCGACAGAGAGCTTGCATGTGTACCCGAGACTGTTGCTGGATTCATGGCACTTTCCATCAACGGATGTTTCGAAGACGAGAATACCATGGAGCCACTGGGTCAACTATTCCTTTGCGGTCTGCCTCGCCTTGTCCTGGACCCCTCCGAGCTCGCTGCCGCCTCCGATATCAATGAAGCCGCTTTGGTCAAGCTTTGCAAGTATGTCACCGTCTGGCCAAATCTCGCTGGATCACCATACAAGACCAAATTGGAATTCTTCAGATCAAGAATCAAGCTGGTAGAACCAGGGTTCAGACCGTCTCTGGCGGACTTGTATCCGAGACCCCTGCCAAGGTGAGTCTCCCATTCATCAGTGTAAGAGAAGGTTGCTTATGTGTAGTCGTGGTCTCTGCCATATGCTGGTCGATAAAGAGACTATCGTACCGGATGACGAATGGTCTCTGACCGATGAAGATCCTATCGAGTCCGAAAGTGAATATTGTGAATCTGATACTTCATGTTCGGATGATGGATCCGGTGATGGGGAGTTAGAGGACGGGGAGGAATGACAATTAGCTCGTGTGAGATAGTATAGATAGGAATAGATAGATTACGAGTATTTGTCCATAGGTAATTCAAGGTAATACAAGAATGTTCCGCTATGATGCTGGGTAAAAGCGAGATGGGGAGAAGGAGTAATGACGGTTTCATGATGATGGAGTTGTCGTTTACTTTTAGCTGTCAGATGCAATTACATGGAATGCCCTCAAGTTGGTCCAATTCGACTGGATTCCTTTGAACAGACATTTTCGCTTTCTTTATCTTCGAGCCACCAGCGTAGAGGGGCCTTGGAATAGGTTGCGAATCGGGACGCGGTTGAATGTGTCAACATGACATCCAAAGGATAGTCAACCTTTTCCTTTCCGCCTGAAATTAGGTTTCAACATCTCCATTCGTCTATTCCTCCTAACTTTCCACTCATTCCTCATAACACCTTACACCATAGCTATGACAAGTTTAAAGATGTCAGTGACTCCTTCAGCGACATTTGAAGTGATGCTGATAAGATAGCAAAGCGATGTCGTCAACAATTCGTCCACAACCTCAACCTGAGATCACACAAGCTAAAATAGCGATATTACCGAATGAACTCCTCGAATTGATCCTGAACATCCTCCAAGAGAGAGGGGAGTTCAAGACTTTTACCTCGGTCGCTCGAGTCAACAGGAACATGTACGATATTGCCATCCCCAAGATATACCAAACCGTGATAGTGAACGAGAGGAACAGGAGTAAGATAGGATACAGCCATGGGACTTCAGCGTCGAATCCAGACCTCGGTATGTGCCAGCCTCCATCTGCCCGTTGAGGTGAAATAGAGCTGATGATAGCTATCAACGACGAACCATTGACGAGGAAAGACTTCGCTACGACCTTCACTCGCAAGCTGGTATTCGATTTTGAACCCGAAACGGCTATTCCCAAATTTTACCGAGGTGTTGAGGAAGTCGTCTTCGGTCCTGCGTGTATGAAAATCGTTCGCTACAACCTGCATCAGGGCGAGAGTGAAAGGAGCGATCAGGCCGACAGGGTGTCGTCGCTGTTCGTGAAATGCTTGACGGCAATCGCATCGACCGGAGGCTCGGCAACTGTCCTACATGTAAGAATGCACATGGTCAATCGAATCGACTACCACATGCTTCTAAAACAGCTCACCCGGCTCAAGACAGCCATCCCGATATCTTACGAGCTCTTCGATATACCTATCGACTGGACGACCCTTGCGCTGGAACTGACGTACACAATGCAGGCCGTTGTTCATTTCGTCAACGGTAGTGCTCTTTCTCGATACGGACTAGCGCAGGACCTGGCGAATCAGATAGGCGAGATGTTGATATATAGTCTGTCAGTGTCGGCTAGTATAGTCTATCCGTGTGATGTTCCGCAAATTGTCTTGCGGCCCGATGAACTAGACTCTGTGGACGACACCAACGAAGCCGCCATGTTCAAGATCTGCAATCTCATTGCCAATCAACATTGGCCCAATCAAGTAACGACACCTACCAAGAGATTGGAGTTCCTCAAATCCAGAGTCTCATTGGTGGAGGCGGGTTTTTGGCCGACCTCCCCCCAGATAGCAACAGCTCAGCACCTGATGTAAGTGCCCATGATTTTGCTTGCTACCGGTATAGGCCTGATAGGAGTAGAGATAGATACAACCGCCCCACCTCGCTCGATACTTCCCCATAGACCTCGAAAGTTCATCACATCCCATTGAACGTGGAAGCATGAGACGGGGAGGAGATGAGACTGGCGCCAGATTTCATGTTTGATTGCTGGATCAATGGAGATTCGGAAGCAGGGGAGATATGAGGTCAAAGCGTGAGGACGAAGGAATATACGATTAGGTCTAGTCAGCTCAGTTAGTCGGAGAATGCGCATTAGGATCAGACCGGCAAGACTTGAAATCACTGCACCTGATTCACTTTACTCTCATCCAACCGGGTAACCTGGGAACCCAGCCCCCAAGCTGTATGGTATACCGATCCAGATCATTACGCCACCAAAGGATGGTAATCCACCTCCTCTCCGGATCGCCGAGTTTCAAAGCGTTCCGTTGTTTCTTGACCTTTTATCACTCCATCAATCCTCCTGTTTTGAACGAGTTGTGACAATGGTTAACTCGAGCCTGTGAGTACCTTTTAGGAGAGCGGGTAATGTCACTGATATGGTAGAGAAGCTGAAACACCTTCGAGTCGAGTCCGAACTGGGATTCCAGAAGCTAAAACACCTTTGCCGACCGAGATTCTCGACATGATTCTCGAGATGTTGAAAAAAGATGGCGAGTTCAAGGCTCTTACTTCGGCCGCACGAGCTAGTAAGACCATGTACGATATCGTCATACCCAAGATATACGAGACTGTCGTAGTGAATGAGAGGAATCGAAGTACCATAGGATACGGTCATGGATCTGGAGCTTCTGGTACCAAGCAAGGTAAGTCTGCGATAAGTGGATATTGGAGCAACACTTACATCAGGTCATGCATCCACCTCTGATGCCCCTACGCGAAAAGACAAGGCTACGGGCTTCACTCGTAGGCTGGTATTCGAATTTGAACCCGACAGGGCTATCGACAGATCCTATCGAGCTGTAAACGAAGTCGTCTTCAGTTCTCAACTCCTCATCAATGCTGGTCGCTCCAATCACCCTTACGGCCACGGACCCTCTGAGGAGGACAGGCTAAATTTGCTCTTCAACAAGTGTCTAAAAGTCGTCACCTCGTTGAGAAGTCTGGCGGCGTCTGTCCATATACAGGTTCACTTGACTTCTCGACTCAACTACGACATAGTTGGGAGCCAGTGTGGATTCCCTAAATCAGCTGTACCAACCACTTGGGAGTTCTTTGGCGCCAGCGTCGATTACGGAAACAACGTGTTCGACTATGCCCCTTGGCTCCATGCGGTTGTACATTTCGACAAGAACCTTACAGTACCACGAGGCCAGCTATTTTTTACACTCGGCTGGCAGCTTGGCAGGTTTCTACTTGTCAAGAGACCCTCCCAACCATTCTGCTTGTGCGGTATTCCCGAAATCGTGTTGTCTGCCGAAGAATTGAGATCCGCCATCAACATTGACGAAGCCGCCATGGTCAAGCTCTGCGATCTCGTTTCCGATTCCAGTTACTCTTGGCCCGACCAAGTTGGATCATTGCAGGAGGAGAGGCTGGAGTTCCTGAAATCAAGAGTGAAATTGGTGAAGGCGGGATTTAGGCTTTCTCCGGCGGACAAGGCGATTACCGGACAGACAAGGTAAGCAATCCATCATTCTCCAACGGTCGTAAACCTGATAGGAGTAGACAAATTCAGACTGGCTCGCTAATGCCGGAGAACTCGGTACCGGTTCCTACCGACGCTCCCGCCGATTGAACGACATAGTCGAGGCTGAAATCCGGTTCCGAGATTCAGGTTCTGGTTCGAAATCTGATTTCGGGGCATAAGACGTGGACAGTTGGGGTATGTGATTGAACGGAAAGAACAGGAATGAAGTCGATATCATCTGAAGCGAAGTAAGGAATATAAGGATGGCAATATATGAGCACAGCCAAGAAGAGGGTGACCACCCATCCTTAAGATTATGGTGGAAATGACTTTGATTCCGGTCACTAGAACGGGGTAATTTGGACTTGCGGTCGTCTGTTGTTGTACATCCTACTATGCGCACATAACGCCAAATGTGGAGTATGATGTCAGAGCCAAAGGATGGCCGAGGCCGACGTCCAAGCGTAACCCCTTCTTGCTTACCCCCCTTTTCCTCACTTCATCTTCTGATCATTTCTCAATAAACTACATGGAGGGACAAGGTGGACAGGTAAGCTCAAACATACCTACGAACTGCCTTCAGCTGACGGTCCAGTGACTCAGGATCTCCGACGGCTAGCATGACCATCCCCAATCCCTGTCTCGAAGGATTCCCCATCAATGTCATCACCTCCTCCAGGCAATCAACTACCCACCGAGATCGTCTTCGACATTCTCAACTACCTCAAGGCTGATGGACAACTCGTCTCCCTCGCATCAGCCGCTCGAGCCAATCGGGACATGTATGATCTGGCAATTCCAATGTTATACGAGACGGTCGTGATCAATGAGAGGAACCGGTGGGATATTGGATATGGACATTCATCACCTCGACCCACTAGGTCAGGGAAAGGTACGCCCAGAATCAATTCTCGTCTTGGAAGCCACGCTCATGTGATAGGTGCCAAGATGATGAGTAAACCAAACCGAAAAGACACCGCTGCATCCTATACCCGCAAAATCGTTCTCGACACCACGCCATTGAGAGGCATTTCTACCGCGTTTCAAAAAGTGGAGCAAATGGTCATCACCGATCGATGTTTTGTGAAAACTACAACCCTGGGCAACCAGGAGACCAATATGCAATTTCTAAAATTGTGTATCTGCTTGCTCGGGAACAAGCCTGTCAACTCGACCCCGCTACACTTGGTTCTACACTTGACCGGAAAAGTCCACTCCCAATTCGAATACCTGCTGAGCGACATTGTTACGCTGGTCCCTCTGACGTTTGAATGTCTGGATATGCGGATCGGCATGGACACCATATCGGATCTGAAGATCGGTTACATGGTCGGAGCCGTCGTGAAGTTCTCTTGCGGTGGCTCGCTGGATCCTGCGAAAATCGCTCGTGACTTGGTCCTCTTGTTCGACTGCTGGCTCATGCTCGGGATACAACCAGACAAGCCTTGTCGAATATACCTATGCGACATCCCACAGCTCGTTTTCTCCTCGGAGGAACTCGCCGATATAACTGAGGCCGGGACCGCCAACGATGCTGCTAAACGCAAACTGTGCAAGATTGTCGCTTCTGGGAAAGAGACTATGTTTATTAGGACCTTAGAGCGGTGGGAGGAGTTCTTGGCCAGAGTGCACTTCGTCGAATCTGGGTTCAGGCCCTCACCGGCTGCAATATCCTCAACTCTGAGATTGAGGTGGGTGCTCTATTCATCATTTCTGAACGGGCACTGAGGCTGATAATCGACAGGAAGAGGTTCTTTAGACGTCATTATCTCTGATTCGAAGGGTATTCATGTGGACGTTGCTGCTCGTATCTCTGCCACTCGATGGACGATGCCCGTAGCTCTGTTCCGTGTCCTTCATTGAAAGTGGGCTGAAGGACTTTGGATGCGACAATAATACTATAGATAGATTGTCGAGAATGCATGCATGGGTTGGGAGCGATTATGCTCTTTCTTGGGCGGATCGTTGTCGGACTGCTTCCGCCGATCCCGCCGGTGATCGTAGCAGTTGCTAAGACACCGTCCTCTGTACATCTATCATCATGTTACCCGACAACAATGGTACATAGTCACTGGCACAGCACGTGATCCTCTTCTTTGATCGACACTCGTAGTTGCTCAACGTATTTGCTCAAAGCCGCTCGACCGCGAACTATTCGGCCGCTTCACGTCAGGTCCGGCTTAAACATCGAGCGTTATGCCACTACATTTTCGCCAGCTTTCTCGCCTACCGTTCTATCACATCATGCCAGCAAACGATCAACGGTCAGGCCCATTCAGCATGGACAAGCGGATCAATGCTGATGATGTAGGAGTGAACTAGTAAAGCCAGGTATGAAATCGAAATGGCAGAAGATCAGGGTGTCAGGTGAAATTCATCTACCGACTTCCTCAATACCGACACTTCCCGTAGAGGTCATCGACTTGATCATAGGTCATCTGAAGGCGGACGACGACTTGTCGACTCTCGCAGTGGCCGCTAGGGCGAATCATTGCCTATACGACCTCGTCATTCCGCGATTATACGAAACTGTCACTATCAATGAGGAGAATTGGCGCCAAGTTGGATATGGACATACGGCCTAAAATCCCCAATCGATGGCAGGTATGTCTTGCCTATGATACAGTCTCTAAAATTCGCTGAGAATAGGTGCGGATAAGCCTAGTCGAAAAGACACCGCGGCAACGTATATTCGAAAACTAGTACTGGATGGCTTGCCGAGGTTACGCTATGCCCAGCACTTCCGAAATCCACGAGTGGATGAAGTCGTAATCACTGCTCGATGTTTGCAGGCTATGCAGGAACTCGATCTCGCGACAGACGTCTTCAGGGGCTTTGTCCAATGTCTCGCGATGCTCTCGGCAAAAGATATCTCGTCAACCCCGCTACATGTAATCGTACACGTCGGTGGATGGGAGAAGTCCACTGATGAACTTCCGGACATACTCAAGCTCGATTACTTTCCGGAACCGATGACCTGCGAGTTCTTTGGCGTGCCCGACCCGACCACATCTTCCGCGTGGGAACTCGCGTACGATCTGGGGGCTGTCGTTCATTTGGACGAAGCCACGTCGCCGGTTTACGAGCTGTTTGAAGAACTGGCTAGTATCATCGATAATCTCATCATGGAAGACGAAGACAACTCTCCCCCAGGCCGGTTGTTGCTATGTGATATTCCCCGGCTCGTACTCTCGACCCAAGAACTCCTTGCTAAACCAAACGCCCATGATGCCGCCCTGCTCAAGCTCTTCGCCCTATGCGAGTTCGATCTCGCCATGATGGGACGAGAGGCACAAGAGTCAAGGTGGGATTACTTCACCGCCAGAGTGAAATTGGTCGATACAGGATACAGGCCATCAAAGGAAGAAATGGAGAATATTGCTCTACCGAGGTCAGTGTTTCATGATACGCTTGGCGTCTAAGGCTGATCGGCAGGAAATGCTTACGGGATCTAGACCATTCCTATGTAGAGGACATGAACCACGATGTCGGTGCTGAACCTGAGGAGGACGAGGAAGAAGAAGAAGGAGATGATGAAGAGGAGGAGAATGATGATAGTAATACGGATGACTCTCAATGGCGAACTATAAGCAGGACTTGTGTGCGATAGAGGACATGTAGATAGAGTGGTGATGAACATGGTACGTGTAACGATTATTGAAGGTGTCATCAGCTAACAATAGCAGGAGGAGAATGGGCCGAGACTCAAGGGATGATTGTGAAGACTTGCGGCGTACCCAACTTTCTTTGGCCGATATGTTACATTTTGCTCGAACCTTCTTATGGATGACATCGTACCTGTTCTCTCTACGGTCATACTCTCTTCCTTGCAGTTGAACAGTATAGGCCGCTGCCACACTCATAAAGCCAAGGCTCGTTGGCTTCTTCCGTTGGGACCGGCGTCACCGGCCTTGCTCTTCCCTTTTTCATTTCCCTTCCCTCTTATCATTACTACTTCACCATCATGAAGAATACCAAACGGTAAGTACCTCACCTGGTATCAAATGAGATTAAGCTGATGAGATAGAAAATCAGATCGACTAGAGAAGAAGGCGAAACGCTCGAAGACCATCGCAGCTCCTGATGCGACCAAGATACCTAGACATAAAACAGACACATCGATCTCCTACACAGCGGTGCAACTCCCTACCGAGATCATGGACCACATCATTAGCTTCCTCAAGGGCGATGACAATCTCCCTGCTCTTGCAGCGATGGCGCTAGTCAACCACAACATGTACGACCTCGCCATTCCGAAGCTGTACAAGTGTGTGACGATCAATGAAGAGAACAAGGAACATGTCCAGTACGGACATTCTTCTTGGCCATCGAAACGCGAAGACGGTATGTCCCTTTGTCCATGAGATGTCTGAAAATCCGCTAATTTGACTAGGTACTGAACCAAACGAAAAGACCCTCACCCGAAAAGATACCGCTGTATCGTATACTCGCAAGCTGGTCTTTGATGGGCCGCCCAATTTCGTCATTTCAAAACATTACCAAGCTGTCGAGGAAGTGGTCATCACCGCTCGCTGCATAGACGAGGTCAGCAAGCACAGCCGATCCGACGTCGACGGAGGATTCGCCTTCCTACAAAAATGTCTCGTGCAAATAGCCCTCAAGTATCTCACATCAACTCCACTACACCTTACGGTACACATGAAGTTCAAGGGGTACTTCACCGGTATCATAGACCTCCTGTTGTACGATATCTCGCCTGTGCCAATTACCTGCACCTTCCACAACATATCGATAACCAATGGCGCTCGGTCCTTAAACCTTGCTTACGACTTCGGAGCCGTCATTTACTTGCTCGACCAGACTGTTCGACCTGGAGCGGCACCCATCAATTGTGATGCCAATGAGCTAGCCGTCAACTTGGCCGGTGCAATCGACGAAATGTCCTACGAGGAAGAAGAGGACGGTTGGCCACCTGGTCAGATATTCCTCTGCGACATCTCTCGACTAGTACTATCGCCCAAAGAGCTTGCGGCTTGTGAGAACGCCAACGATGCCGCCACGCTGAAGGTCTTCAACCTCTGCGAGATCGGCCATCTCAGACAGAGTATGACAAAGTCACAACGCTGGGATCTATTTGTTTCTAGGGTGAAATTGGTGGATCCGGGGTTCAAGTCCTCGGAGGCTGATATAGCCGCAAGTGTGAAAAGAAGGTCAGTGCTCTAAGCGGACTGATGGGTTGACAACTAGGGAATTCCTCCATGCGGAACGAGCGCTCTAAATGAATTGCCTTAGTCGATCCCTCCGAGTATGGCTGGTATACATGTATATGCATGACTAGAGAGTTATGTCTGTACGGTACACAGGGCCTGTACTTGCCCCTGGGTGTGGGTGTCATTTGGATGTCAAAACGCGAACAGGTAACCATTACGACCGAGAGCTTTAGCGGGAATCGCCTAAAATGGGCACTGTTCATCCAGGGTCTGTCTTGATTGTCATGTCATACATCTCTTTGTTGTGTTCTACTTCGAAAGATGAGCCGGTTCCGAATGTATCTCGGGTATTTCCAAGCCAAAGGACCCCTTCATCTTCCGTCAGGTCCGGAATTCTCATGAAACCAAGGAGACGAACTAATCCCGATCTCTTGGTTTATCTTCATCATTGTCATGGTTGAACGATTCAAATTTATGAGGCACCCGGTAGCGTAAGTCATAGTCTCAAGGTACAAGACTATCACTGACATATAGTAAGGCAAAACAAGTGATCTCGCGACTACTCAAGCTGGCTGCCAAGGAAACGAAGGAAACCTCAGCATCAAAGCCCCAGCTGCCTAACGAGATAATCGATGTGATATTGGAGTGTGTCAAAGAAAATGGACACCTTAAATCATTAGCGTCTATCGCTCGAACCAACCACAACATGTACGATATCGCTATTCCGAAATTATACGAGACAATCACTATTAAGGAGGATAAGAAGAATCAACGGAGACTTGCTTATGGCCATTTGAATTGGTTCACATCACGTAAGTGAGAATTGAAGATGGGTAGATGGTAGCCACTGACCTTAGGTATCGGTCGATCCAATCGTAAAGATCTAGCAACGACCTTTACTCGCAAGCTAGTTTTCGAGGATACTCCTGAAATCGATCTCAAACATTACGAAAGTGTGGAGGTCATTGTTCTGATGCCTCGGTGCTTTGAGTATAAGTATTGGCACATCAGATTATCTCCCAGGGCTTTCACCGAGCAGACGAACGCTCGAATCACACGAATCACTGCTGTGGCTGACTTCGCGGCGCAAGTGGCCGAGAACAGAGCTTCGTCTACTCTGCTACACATCGTTGAGCATCTGGGAGGACAAGGACACTCGAGGCCTTGGTGGTTTTGGTATCGGCAGTTTCACCGAGATCTGCCTGGTCGCCGACTACATACGAAGCGGTGGATTTTGACGACACCATTGAAACAGAATGGATGGGTCTTGGCGACTTCTATGCCATGCGAGGCGTAGTACGATTTCCCGTCTTATGCGGTTTCGACTCGCGTAGACTCACACAGATTGCGAGTGGAATCAACTCTTGTCTTACTCGGTCAACCTCCCTGTCGCTGCCTTTCCAAATGCAAGCCGGTCAACTTTACCTTTGCGGAGTTCCGGCTCTTGTCCTTTCGCCAATAGAGCTGGCCGTTGCCGGCGGCAATGCCAACGACGTCGCCAAATTGAAAGTCTTCGATGCCATATCCGCACTAGTGAACGACTACGGGGCCCGAGCGACTTGGGAAGCCTACAACTCTAGGATCCATTTCGTCAATCCGGGCTTCCGACCTACACTGGCTGATTTGACGGAGGATTAGGCTTGAACATAATTCAATTGTGGCCGTGAGTTCGTTCAAAGCAAAGGTCACCGAAGTCTGACTTAGTAGGGCACTCGAAGTTAGGGAGGTTGGAGACGGTACGCAGAATTACCAGGCGCATAATTGAATGGGGTTGTAGACGATTCCTGGCGCTATGCAGAATCACCAAGTGCTCACCTAGTCCGGGATGATTGAATCACTGCTCTCGCTCGTCTTGGAATCGACCTTAGCTTGGCTTTTGGAGCTGATCAACAACGACGAAGAAGCCAACGATGCCGCCGGGATCAAGATGTTCGAGCACGTCGAGGGTATCAAGGCGAACAGGTTTTGACAGGAGGGATAGAATTACTTCTCTCCAGGGTCAGATTGGTGGATAAGGTATGTTTACCCCCAAACGCCGAAATAGCTGGGATTACCAAGCGCAGGTCAGTGACTCCCTTCTGGTATCTATATCACGTCTCTCCAAGCTGATAACGTAGAGAATATGCTCAGGAAGCCGCTCGAGACTCCTCCTAAGTCGGCATCGGTGATTGTATCGTGAATACCACCGCAGTAGCGATTTGGAATCAGAAAGTCGAGCTGTTTCTGACTTGATCTATAGATCTATGTACCCAGCAGCTGGTAAACTACGCTTCAAGAACCGATGTAGCCTTGGTGTCTGTTGCTCACCAGCCTGACAGATCATACAAGTTGAACTTTGGCCCCCTCAACGGATTCCCGTCGGATACGCGTCATCAGAGGTCCGAGCTCTATTTCGACGATGTACTTTCTCTTCCTTCCGCTAACTTTCTTCTTCTTCTCTTACTATCAATTATCAACTACACGATGGTCAATTCGTAAGTCTTCGAGCTCTCACTCAAATTGGGATGTTAAAGCTGACGTACAGCGGAACGAAACGAGCTAGATTCCAAGCGCCTACTGTGAAATTGATTGCAAATACTCCCCATCCAAAGCATGATCAGGACAGGCAACTCCCAAATGAAATCATTGACGCAATACTAGGCTACTTGAAGACCGATGACGATTTGCCTGCTCTAGCAAAAGTAGCTCGAACCAGTCAACGCATGTACAACATCGCCATTCCGAAATTATACGAAATCGTAACCATCACCCGACAGAACAAGTATCTGTTCTGGCATGGACACTCAGAAGACGGTATGTCTAGCTGTGGTCCTCCATTATACTGTGCTGATCCTACCAGGCGCTTCTGCATTGGAGCAACCTTCTCGAAAAGACATTGCCGCTTCCCACACTCGAAAGGTCATACTGGATGACGATTCACCAAAGGCGATAATGGTCAAGGGGTTTCGCTCCGTAGATCAGGTCGTCGTTTCCGCTCAATGTCTCGCTCGACACATGCCAACCGCTCACAGACGTCAACGAGTAGGAGGCCCGTCTGCATACACGTTCCTGTCGAAAGCTGCCAATGGACTCATGCAAAGTATCGCGATTCTGGCCTCAGATCGAACCTCATCAACTCCGCTACACGTGACATTCATCATGGATCAAGCTGTCGACCGCTTCGATCTCATGGAAATGTTTCTGCGCGAAGACGCGCTGGCGAATCTGACCTTCGACTTCCTCAACTGGCCGTCGCATGATGGATTCTGGCATCTTGCGGCGGCATACTTCGCCGGAGGTCCCGTACAATTCGCCGCTAGGCCCTTTGACCCAACTTCGGTCGAACTTTTGGCCTTGGGCCTCGACCACATTTTCCGTAGGAGAGACTGCGTAGCTCCTTCCTCCAGGATATACCTATGCGATATTCCGAAATTCGTACTTTCTCCCGAGGAGCTCGTCGCCGCAGCGGACGACGTCAGTCACATCGCCAAACTCAAGATCTACAAGCTATGCGATTTTGGTCATACAGACTCCGACTTGACGGAATCGCAAAGATGGATCGACTTTGACTCGAAAGTCAAGTTCGTTGAAGCAGGCTTCAGACCATCCCCAGCTGATGTGGCTGCGATCATGGATGGAAGGCGAGTGGCATCTTACGGCAAGACCAACAAACGCAGGCTGACGGTCGCAGGCGATACATCAAGGAGAAGAACAAGCGGTTTTAAACATGAGATTGAAGACAAGCAGCCTTTTGCCCATTGTGTTGAGTGCCAGTCAAGTGGGAGACTGTGTTCAGGGGAGGCTTGACTCGATCATGTATCAAAGTATCCCGCGAGGTTAAGGCACCTGATATGGGCGTCTGTGATGGATTACGGCCAAATGGAGGAACACCAAACCTTCCTTGGTTCGAGATAGAGGATCAATCGCTCTCCCTCGGCGTAACATTATGAGCAGCAATGGCACTCTAGGAGCTGATCGACGACAAGCTGGTTGCGATGACTGTTCTCGCGGCCGGCGGAAGGCTTTCGGTCAATTCTGTAACAAACACACACACACGCCCAAGCAGTGTTTTTACTTCAACTCTCAATCGTTCATCCTCAATTGTACTTCATCTCTTCCCACGATTCATCAGTCATCACAATGAACAAGGAAGAGCTGTGAGTCCAAACATATCTATCCAGCGGATCCAGAAGGCTAATAGGCAGTAAAGAGGAGCCAATAAGGTCGCATGATTCCGTAGTAAAGAAACTCGACAAACCTTCGAAATTGAATCAATTACCCAACGAACTTATCGATGTTATATTGGACATCTCCAAGGCCAATAACGATCTACCAGGTCTTGCGGCTGTAGCTCGCGCCAATCATCAGATGTACGATCTTGCCATCGAGAAGCTTTATGAAACGATTACTATGACGGAATGGAATGAGGACCAAATAGCATATGGGACTTCAAAAGTTTGTGAGTACCATACCCAAGATGTAACAATGCAGGGAGCTGACGAGACAGATATCGAAGGAGTAGTGCAAGTATGTACCCGTAAAGACGCTGCCGCTGCCTTCACTCGAAAGATCATATTCGATTGCGCTCCGGAAACCCCGATTTCAAGATCCTTTGATCTAGTGAAGGAAGTGGTGGTCACTACTCGCGCCTACAGTATGACCTCCAACGGCGAGGAACACCAAAGAAGTCAGTATGCTCTTGGGGAGAGTCTGAATGTACTAGCATCAAGGGACGACTTGTCAAATCCCCTTCACATTACGTTTCATCCTCGATACAAAAAAGAAGGTGACCCCGATATGTTGTTCTGTGAACTGCTTTGCTATCTCCCGCCATCGCCAATCATTTGCGAAATTCGAGATCTACCTCATCACGACTTAAATCAATTCTTCCTTACGCTACAGTCTGCCCATGACTTTGGAGCGATCTTACACTTTTCAACCTTTTGCTGGCGCTGCCAAAGTTCCGAGGCGTCCGATTGCCAAAGAAACTTTGTCCGAGACCTAGCCCACGGACTCGGGCGCATAGTTGCCTACAAAAGAGGCACACATACAGACGACGGTCCACCGGGTCAGACAATCCTCTGCGATGTTTCACGTCTCATACTCAATGACAACGAGCTCGTGGCCGCTGCAGGGAACGAGAACGACTCCGCCCAACTCGAGATCTTCAAGCTCATACACTTCTACGGCGTAGCACGACAATGGTCAGATGCCCAAAACTGGGATCGCTATGTCTCAAGGATAAAGTTTGTGGATCCAGACTTCAAATTATCAAAAGCTGATGTGGCCGCAAGCGTCGAGCGAAGGTAAGTCGTCAATTTGCTCCTATGGTTATAAACGGCTGACAAAGCATAGGAAATACCTTGACTCACAGGCTCTCACTTCCCCCACTCCCTCTATCTGAGCCCAATTTCTGGCTCAGCGACCATCTCTCGAGCTGCTCGTTGGATAAAGAGCGAAGTTCTCGTTGGCGCGTCTCCTGTATATTCTGGCTACTACTGGTACATAGGTAGAATTTCAGGATAGCGCAATGCAACATGGATGAGACGTGTCTATCCACTACTGAACCATTCTGCGACTTGCTGTCGTTTCAAGATTTCTTCCTAGCTTGACCTCTTGACCATTGTAGGATGTGCGTCTACGATTTGAGATGCTCCTTCTCCCGTCGGGACTGGCAGTGAGGGTCCGAGCGTTGTATTAACCTTGATCCTGATTGGATTGATTTCTCTTCCTCGTCGTCTCTACCATCATTGATCATCAAGTAAATCATGGATGATACTCAACCGTATGTCCTGGACCTACTGGTATGCTCACTCTACTGACCAACAGCAAGGTGAAACGAGCAAAAGCCAATGCGCCTACCGTAACTTCACATCCGCCCAACGTGGTCGATCAAAGCATCGATATCAAATCCAACTCGAGGCTACAACTACCCAATGAGCTCATTGAGATCATTGTGGAGCATATCAAGGTGGATGAGAACTTCAAGACTCTGGCAGCTATCGCTCGAGCTAGTCGTAACATGTATAACATCGTTATTCCGAAATTATACGAAACAGTCACGGTCAAAGCAAAGAACGAAAAATACGTTGCTTATGGACATACACCCTGTTACGGTAAGTAACTTCCCAATATTGCTAAACTTTGCTTAGACATCAGATGACGGCAACAACGAAGTGAACCCGATCAACAGCCGACCGAACCGTAAAGATATCGCGACGACTTTCACCCGCAAGCTTGTATTGGACTCCGTCCCTTCGCGAATCCGTGGGGAGCACTATATCGCTGCGACTACCGTGGTAGTAACATCTGGATCGTTGGTTGAATCGGATTGCTTCGAAGCTTACAGCCTATCGGTATTCCTAGGAGCGATTGCGAAAGGCAATATCTCGCCCACTCTTCCCCACATTCTCTTTGACGGGCGCAAGTGCCGATCGCCGGATACATTCATGCAGCTCCTGGATTACCTTCTTTCGACCCCAATCGCAGCGACACAAGAATATTCTGGCTTTGACCCCTTGTACTTTGGGGATCTTATGGATGTCGCCTATAGGATGAGAGCTGTCCTGCACGTTCCACCGAGACTCGCTATTCATACAGAGACCCCCTTGGTCCTGAATTTCCGCCTACTTCATCTCGCCGAACACGAGATCCAACAGTACCCCGGCGGCCGACTGTATCTATGTGGTGTGCCCGAACTTGTGCTCTCGCCGGCAGAGTTACTCGCCGCTGGTGACAAAGCGAACGACGTTGCCGAGATTACGGTATTTCGCTATATGTTCGAGTACAACCTGCAATCTGGCGAGCAGCCAGACCTTGCTTGGGATCACTTGAAGTCCCACGTCCAATTCGTCAATTCGGATTTCCGACCTACGTTGGCTGAAGCTGACAGTATTAAGATCAAGGAAACAGGCAAGGGGGTAACGTCATTTGAAGTCATTGATCAAAGGCTGATCCGTAGTAATCTAGGTTGTCGACTGCCTCTAATTCGTGATGGCACGGGCTTTTGGGCGAGGGAGATGGCTGTAGGTGTGTCAACGTGAAACCTGGGACCGTGTATATGATGTAGAGACGCGATGCGAGATATCCAAATGACTCATTCTTCGGCGTTTATGCTGATCGCGTTCCGGCCCGGCTCGGTTCCGGCTTTTAATTGACCGGGAATTTTACTTCCGGTAACAATGATGTACCGAGTAGATAGCGTTAGAAGATGATGTTGTATCTAACTTCATAAGATCAACTGGGAGACTGAAGAGCAGAAAAGCGACCTAGAAATGGATGCATTGATGCTGGGGACAATGGGCCGGGTATTTGGCCGATGCCCGAAGTCAAAGGAGGGTTGGATCTTTTGGGGTGGCTGGTCCAAGCTTTGTATCCGCTATGTTTCACTTCATCATCTAATCCTTCTCACTCTTGTCTTCTACTTCTACTCTTGCATTGATTGATATCATGTCGTAAGCAGCGTGATCTCCTGTAGCTTGACATCGCTGACAAGCAGGGACGACGAAGACAGGGATATGTTTGCGCCGTTACTGGCTTTTGATGACGATACAGCGGTGGAGGGAGAAGTTGGAACGGATATCGATATTACCACCGAGGTTGAGATGGAGCAAGCTCTACCAACCGAGGTCATTGCTTCCATTCTGGATATACTCGCCGGTGATCAGGCGATGCATACCCTTGCGATTTTGGCCAGCTCCAACAAGATGATGTATGACCTCGCCATCCCGAGACTTTACGATACCATCCGAATTACCGATACCAATCAGGATAAGCTTCTCTTTGGATGTACAGGTACGTCAGCTTCTGATACAACGACGCTGATGAGTAGATCCTCGTGAAGGATTACATCTGGAGAGGACACGCAAGGACCTTGCTATGAACTCCACTCGCACACTCCTACTAGATAATCTCCTATCGGTCCCACTCGCCTCGTACTATCAGTACGTAGCCACTCGAAGTGTATCAGAAGTAGTCGTCGCTCCTCAATGTCTCACGAAAGCTCTTGGCCATAAGGAAAGGTTGCCCGATATCCATACATCTCTGAAATTGCTCGCAATCAGGCATATAACGAATACTCCACTTCACGTCACGGTCCAGGTGGAAGGAGACTCGACTTCCAACAACTTTGTCACCTCGTCGATCAACAGCCGACGGTCAGTCACTCGTTCAACATTCCGATCACGTACGAGATATCCAAAGTACCAATCGCCACGGATCTGTGGGCATCCTTGATGTTGGCGTTTGACATGCGAGCAGTAGTATATTTTGACGATCATCCCTCTCCGAATGCTGGTCCAGACGAGATTGCCGGCGCTATCGGTGATCAGCTTATGGACTGCTTCAAGACTGATACTCAAAGTAACCTCGTCTCCCCGGGTCAGCTTTCTCTATGTGGTATTCCGGAACTCATCCTCTGTCCCGCAGAGTTGGCTACTGCTTCCGATCCCAATGAAGTCGCTCTTCTCAAAATATACGACAGATCTCCGGGACCCAAGCCAAAATGGGAGACCTTTAAGTCTAGAGTAAAGTTGGTAAAATCAGGTTTAGACCGTCGATGCGTGATATGGAAGAAGGGCGAAAGTGAGTTCATTTATCCCGAAAGACGCTGGAGATTGCTGATATCCCAGGTTGAATATGCCGAGTCTTGAGACGGTCAATGACACATGATCTCCATGGTGTCGGGATCTGCAAACATGGCTCAGATGGAAATTTGATGTATCTCTTTTATTGGCTTATGATCCCAACACACTGTCCCTCTGCTCGATCCATCTGGACCTGACTCCAAGTGAATAAAGCTCTGCCATGTCGGCCCGGCATTTGTCATATTAGGAGCTGCTGCATACCGTGTGAGCGTATGGTTCACGTTCCGGCTGTGTACCGGCTTTACTTTACCGGCGATTTCGCTTCACATGACTAGACAGCATAATTAGATGATGTTGTAATAACTTCATTCGATCTATTGAGAATAGATAAGCAGTAATGCGACTTTGAGCTGAATCGATGACTGCATTGGAGGGAGGAGAGAGATATGTGACCGAAGCCGAAAGGCAAACCTTGCTAGGTACGAGCAGTGTGTCCGCCTTGTTTCACTTCATCCCCTACTCCTAAATTTCTTTCACTCTTGTACTCCATCTTTCGATGGTTAAACCAGACTCGTAAGTATTCTTTTACTTCTCGTATTGGGGCTGTACTTATTTAAGCAGCGACCTTGAAGCTCAGTTCACCAAGAGACAAGGATTGGACGATGATTTAGTCGTGAAGGCAGATGGGGATATCGACGTCGTTGAAACAGGATTCGATAAACCTATGGAGCAAGCTCTACCCACCGAGATGATAAGGATTATACTGGATATCCTGGTCGCCAAGGAGCAATCTCGAGCCCTCGCTACCGCAGCGCAATGCAACAGGCGCATGTACGATTATATTATCCCGAAATTGTACAAGACTATCAGAGTCACCGAGGAGAATCGTGATAAGTTGTTTGATGGATGTACTCGTAAGACAGTCTGATCTTACATCACATACAAGCTAATTATTCAGCATCATGGTGGTCTTCAGAAACAGAACTCTCTCGCAAAGACATCGCCATGAGGTACTGCCGCAAGCTCGTGCTCGATAGTCGCCTCACATCGGATCTGGCTCGCTTTTACGAGGACCATCAAGCGGTCGAAGAGGTGGCTGTGACCTCTCAATGTCTTCTTGAGGACGAATGGAGGATTGACTGCCCCAGGCTATACCAAGCCCTGTCAAAGCTTGCGCCTGCAGGGAAGGACGCCGCCCCGCTTCACGTCACATGTCATGTCCCCGAGGGCAAGACGTATCGGGATATATCACAGCTTCAGAGACACGGTCCAGATCTACCCTCCGACCTGATCACATACGAGGTATTCGACCATCCTATCAGTCGGAAAGACCGGTATTCGTTGGACAAAGCCTACTTACTTCGAGCTGTCGTTCATTTCGTTCATCCCACTACCGTCAGCCAAGATGAGACAGCAAGCCTGATCAGTCGTCAACTCTTGCACTGTTTTCAAACCGAAATTCGAGCCCTTGATCCTAACCGCGGTCAGCTTTACCTATGCGACATTCCCCAACTCGTCCTGTCGCCCGACGAACTTCCTATCGCTGTTAACGTCGAGGAGACCGCTCTTCTCAAGCTGTATAACAGCCTCAACAAAACTCGACCGTACCCTGTGACGAGCTGGAACACATTCCAATCGAAGATAAAACTGGTGAAATCAGGGTTCAAACCTTCTATGAGTGATTTGATCGAGGGGCGCAGGTCAGTCCAACTCAATTTTCAAAGTTGTGGATGAAAGCTGATGACTCAGGTTGTTCGCATCGAATACTTCTACTGCCTAATTGGTATACATATACGTCTTGGGCGTGTAGACGGGAGTTAAAAATAAGATGGCAATTGTCGATGTATAGCTTTTATGGCATAAAGTTTGGCGAGCCGTCCACATCTCGATCTTCCCGTCAGCAGACATACATGACCAGCTATCTCAATTCAGCAGGCAGGAAGGGCTGTTACTTGCGGTTGCGGCAATAGGCGGGTCAAGCGCCTCCCACTCAAAGGAGGGTCGACTCTTCATGTACCCTGACAACGACCGAGCTGACATCTCATCACTCTACACCCACACTCTGATCCTTTACAACCCTTATCATGCTCGAAATCATCCTGTAAGGCCATCAATGGGTACTCGCATCGTGAAGATACTGACTTGATAGAGCGAGCTGTAAAGCAGGACTACTGGCTTCAGCTACGAATTCGATCAACGCGGCTTTGACGACGACATCGAAAGCCGATATTTCAACATCCGACGATTCGAGTCAAGATCAAGCTCTTCCCAATGAGACTCTCGCATCGATATTCAAATTTCTGATGGTCGACCAGCAGCTCAAGACACTGGCCGCCGCAGCTCAAATTTCGAAGACCATTTACGACCTTGTCATTCCCTTGCTATACCAGAAGATCCGATTTACCGCAAACAACCAGGAAAGGCTTCTTTATGGGGGCATCTCGTCAGCCGACTTGTTCGACCACGGTATGTCCGAAGCCTTTTGCAACACTGATGATCAGCTATCGAAGGTAGATCAATTCAGCTCAGCCGGAAAGATATCGCCATGACCCACGCCAAGGAGCTCGTGCTCGAAATGATCCCTCCAATCAAGATTGCTGAGAAACTGTCGAGCGTTAAGGAGGTGGAGATCATATGCTCTGGATGTTTCGATGACGGCATTGATCCTCATCCATCCTCTGATATCCAAGAATTCCTCTCAATCCTCGCCGAGGCTCAGGCTCCAAACCCGCTTCACGTCCGAGTCCACCTTACCGAAGACCGAGAGTACTCGGATTTATGTCAATTTGCTAGTTTCCAAATACCATCCCTTTATCCGATCTCATACGAAATCTACGATTTACCCGTTCGCAACTACGGATCCAAGCCCCGATTCAAGCCTCTATGGGTGGCATTCTGCCTCCGGGCCGTCATCCATTTCAGCTCTCACTACAGGTCTGGTCAAGGTAATTTAAGACGACTTCCAGATGTTATCTCCGAGTATCTCGCTCTCGAAGTGTTGGATGCCTTTCAGCGAAGAACTGCTGGTTATCCAGTGGCTACAGGTCGATTGTACCTCTGCGACATCCCCAAGCTCGTGTTGACTCCGCAAGAAGCCGCTTCCGCTGTCGACGTGAAGGAGGCAGCCCTGCGCAAGCTGTATGACAAGCTTGATGGTAGGCCATTTGATCAAAAGAGACCAAGCTGGAAGGATCTCAGTACCATGGTCATGTTGGTAGAACCAGGATTTAGGCCGTCAGTTGCCGATTTGACGGAAGGTCGCAAGTGAGTCTAGTCCTGACATTGTCGACAGAAGCTGATGTGAAAGTTCAGTAGCTCCCTCCGCTGGCACTGTCTCGTCATGATACTCCTTCGGTGGTGGCTGGGGATTGCGTGTTAATAGTGAATGTAGAATGTAGATGCATTAGTCAGTTCGATTGTACATCTCGGCTGCACCGGGCCGGAAGCTCTGTCCGCCGGATCTCGGTGAGGAAGTGTTAAAGGCGGATTCGGGGATGGGTATTCACTTCATATCTCGCTCATTTAGACTCTACAGGTCCAGCGACGAGCGTGCAGAAGACACGGGCAAAGGGTCTGCTGAACACTCCGATACGAAAGATGTAAACCGAATTTGCAAGCCAAAGGATGGTCGCGTCACTGCATTCGGATCCGAGTAGCCCGTTACACTTCATTCATAAATCATCCTTTCTTTTACTCTTCTACACAACACGATGGATCCCAAAACGTAGGCTCCTGTATATCTGAGATCGCAAATTGAACTGATCAATCAGTATCAAGGAGGACTTAGTTATACCAGCGGTCATCCTGGCTTTGGAGGATGCTGATCCGTCTATGGGGTGGAGGAAGAAATTTGAGGATACCATGGAAGATCCGATGAAGCGACTTGATTACGAGGGCTCACTTATGGTGTACACTCGACGAGAATCGTGAGTGATCACTCATTGAATACGAGTATTGCGCTGATTGAATAGGACCTCGACACTCAAGCAAAGCGGTTCCACCCCAAGTGTGAGAACAACGCCCGAGACCAATGCCGCGTCGGGTCCCCAGCCCAAGGATTGGTCTCAGTGTCTTCCCACCGAGGTCATCTCATCGATACTCGACATTCTCGTAGCGGAAGAGCAGTGCGGGACTCTGGCTAAGACAGCCCGAGCATCTAAGCGCATGTACGACATCGTAATCCCAAAGCTATACGACACGATTCACATTACGGAAAGAAATCGATTGAGCTTCACATATGGCTGCACAATGGCAGATTTGAGCCTTCCAGACGGTACGTCTTCACTATTGCCGGGCACTGATGACTAGATTACTTCGTCAAAGGCGAGACGGCGCTAAATCGGAAGGATAGGGCCACGAGCTATATTCGCAAGATCAATCTCGAGACCATGCCATCGAAAGATCTTGCTCGATGCTGTCCTCATGTCAAGGACGTGATGATGAGATCCAACCAGTTTACCGATCATGTTCATCAGAGGACGGTAGAATTCTTGGAGACCCTCGCCCCCAAGGACGCTGTTTCCGGCCTGTTACACGCTACAATCTCCAAATCATGGTTCCAAAGCATTTATAATCCTCCACCCGGAGCGCCACCGAAACCGGGTACGATAAGTTACGAGGTCTGCGATCTACCATTACATCGGGCCGAGTGGTCTCTTATGAAGTCATTCGTCCTTCAAGCTGTCATCCATTTCAACGTCGGCTCGTGTGGTCGGGAAGAGATCCTTCCGAAGCTGACACGCGGGCTCCGATTTTGTTTCACCGGGTCGAACAATCCGGCTGGTCAACTGTTTCTTTGCGGAATTCCCGCCCTCGTGCTTTCCCCAGAAGAGCTTTCGACCTCGAGCAATGTAAAAGAAGACGCTTTGCTCAAGCTGTTCAACGGTCTGTCACCACCGAGAAGACCCAAGTGGGAGGTGTTTACGGCAATTATTCATCTGGTAGAACCCGGATTTAGGCCGTCGGCGGATGATCTGGGCAGAGCTTGCAGGTTGGTCGAAACCCCAGACGATATTGATGGAAGCTGATCAACAGGCCTCATACTCCAACCTCCGATAGTGACGAAGCTCCTTCATCGTAGCCGTCGGGGAGGGTTATTCATCGTTTGTAGAGACACAGGATGTACAAGATCGTTCACCGGATATACCTTCTCCCAGGGACATTGCTTCCGTGATATTCAGCGACCAGTCATTGCTGACTTGACTTTATATCAGCTACCTGACATTAGCGTAGAGCATGAACGATCATCGACTGGGATATGCTGCTGGATGTAATACGGGACATTTATGAAGGATTCAGAAGTCATAGGATGAATTGATAGGTCCGAGAATTACTGACCGTCCTTTCGCTTCATTTTCCAAATCAAGTTAACCCTTGCTCTTATATTCTATCTTTCAATGGACCTAGAACTGTAAGCCATCATCTTCTCATCTGAGTGTGCTGATGTGCTAGTAACGAAGACCCCATGGGTGCACTTTCCACTCCGCTGGAAGATAATGATCAAGCTTTGAAGCCGAAGGAGGATGTCGTTATAGCGGTGGATGAATCGTTCAAACGCACATATGATGAAGCATTCAACGAGGATCCATCTGAGAAGAGTAAGCCGTGAGTGAGCTAGCTGCAGATGTATATAAGTGCTGAAGATACAGGACCGAAAAGCCGCTATGGATCCCACCATCAATCCTAGCTTTAGAGGAAGCTGATCCTTCTCACGGATGGAAGCGGGAGTTTGAGAGGGCTATGAGAGACTCGGAAAAGCGGAGAAGTTTTGAGGAATGCCTTCCAAGATTCCATGATCCTAGTTCGTGAGTAGAAACCCTCCGGAATGTCTGTCGCTGACGTATAGACAAATCGATAAAGTCACGATACCGAAAGCACAGAAACTTCCAGACGACCTTATGATAACCATCATCGACATGGTAGCATCCCGCGGAACGAAGCGACAGCTAGCGAACATAGCTCTAGTGAGCAAACGAATGTACGAAATTGCTATACCGAAGTTGTACGGATGCATCGAGGTCACTGAGCTCAATGAGGATGAGCTTATTTATGGATGTACGCTACCACCTGCAGCTGGATCTCATGGTACGTCCCACTTATGGACTCGCTGATGATGAGTAGTCGGCGGAGACGAAATTGTAGGACGTCCTACTCGTAAAGATCTCGCTACCAGTCACACCCACACTCTCATCCTCCACGACAACCCAGCAAAGGAGGTCGCTCTTTGTTATCGGAGCGTGAGGGATGTGACATTGTCGCGTTGGTCCCGTCTTGCGATACTGACAGAGGACGCCGACATGCCACGAGTCGACATCTGCAAAACGATCCTCAAATTCTTGTCGGTCCTTGCACATGATGACCTCTCAAAAGCTCCGCTCCGCGTCGACATTTCTTTCAACATGGCAAAATACTTCGCTCAAATCGCAGAAGAGGGTGTGATCCGGCCAGATGTCCAGTCGCCAAAGTCGATCGTTTACAAGATACCTTATTTGGACATTGATTTAGCCAGGACAAAGGACTTAGCGAACGTGATGGCACTTCAACCCGTGGTCTGTCTCGACGAAGACATCGAGCTCGCACCGCATGAGGATTATGATTGTCTCCTGAAAAGACTTCGTCATTGTTTCAGCTCAGAACACCGCCCCACATACCCCCGCCGACTGTTTCTCAGTGGTTTGCCGGCCACAGTATTGTCCCCCGAAGAGCTCGAGGCCACTATGGATGCGGATGCAGACACCCTACTCAAGCTCTACAATCATATAACAACAGACTCGCAACCGACATGGGAGGAGTTTACCTCCGTGATCAAGTTGGTGAAACCAGACTTTTGGCCCTCAAGGGAGGATCTGGAAGCTGGGCCCAAGTCAGTCTGGCTCTTTAGTGCGCGAGTTGAAAGCTGATGATGTAGAAACATCGCAACCACCTCCAACGACGACGATGACGCACCTTAGAACTGGACAGGATGGGACGTATGGAGTATTGGAACCATGGTGGAACGTTTGCGATGGTGGTAAAGAAGGAGATGGTCTCTGTCAGTACTAGCAGTGGGATACGATGTACAACATGACGACATTATCGACTCGAGGCAAGTTGTAAACTTCCCTCCATCCCGCGACTAAGGCCCGTTTAACTCATTCAAGGTTCAAGAGCTGGGCTAAAGTTGTTGAAAGCGCGGCGGCTGAGTGAAACGATTCGGATTTGAATTCCCAGATCACTCAACAATTCAACCTATTTAAACGTTCAAACATCTCTCTTACCTCTTTTTATTCTACTTCTACTCTACATCAATATCTCTACTACCAACCGATCAAAACTTATCACTCACCAATACTCCAATATGGAAGATATCAAACCGTGAGCACCTTTTCCTTTGTCCCTCTGATACAAGCTGACGATTCAGAGACGCGACGCGTCCAACTTCAATCGACGAAATCGTCATACAAACCCAAGACCTCTCAGTATCCGAAGCACAGATCATACCCAATGAAGTATTGGGGTTCGTCATTGGATACTTGAAGAAAGACAAGCAATACAAGACTTTAGCATCTATCGCTCAGTGCAGTCAAGGTCTATACGAACTTGCTGTTCCTAAGTTGTATGAGACAATTACGGTCACCAAGGATAATCAGGAGATGCTCGTCTATGGTCACTCTCTCGACCCATCGTGTAAGTCTCACGTCGTGTATATATGCAGTGCTGATAACAGGTGACGGAAGCAGTTCGAAAGGGAAAGGACAAGCTCGTAAAGACTTTGCTACGGCTTGTACTCGTAAACTCATATTCGAGACGGTACCGAAGGACATCATCTACGACTGCTATCGAGGAGTCAAAGAAGTGGTGCTGACTGCGAAATGCCATGCTGAATGGTCTGAGGCCCGTCCCGATCCATACAAACCGCCGGGGGTCTATGATGCTCTAGCAGAGTATGCTCGCAAGTACGCCTTGTCGGAACCCCTCCACGTCAATATTCAGATATCTCATCGCGAGTTGCCAACCTGGCAAAGACAATATTTATCGTTTGGCTGCATCCGGCTCCGCCTTATCGTCAACGCCGAGAAAGCGAATGCACATGCCAATCAGCCACATGATCGAATCACGTATGGTTTCCATGACATGCCTATCGATGTCCATCGACCCGATGCCCTGTTCATGGCGTTCATGATGAGAGGCGTTGTGCACTTTCGGGAAGGAACTGCTGAACAACGCCCACAGTATGGTGGACTTGCAGAAGATCTTGGCGACGTACTTTTTACATGTATGCGCAGGGATCGAGGTTGGTTGGGCAAGATATACCTATGTGGTGTTCCAGAGCTGCTGCTTTCTCCCGAGGAACGAGAGAGGGCTGGAGCGGATGTCAACGAGAGAACCCTGTACAAGATATACAACACCTTTCTACTCTACGATAGGCCAAGCTGGCAAGAATTTGCTGCCCAGGTTCACCTTGTCGAGCCAGACTACAGAAGAGCAATGGCAGAGGTGGACAGTGATCATAAAAAGTAGTAAGTCCATTCCGTACGGGAAATCAGTCTCGAGAGCTGATGTAGTGTAGTCTGAAGGACAAATCAAACAGGCAAATATTCCCAAAATACGTCCCACAAAGAGGGTGCGTCCGAAGCTACCGGTCAGTTCAAGAAGAGACCACCGCATCCATGTACTAAAGGTCAGTATGCGCTGCGGTCACGGTCTGGCATGATTTGGTAGTGTTTCATGATGCATGTCATTATTGCATCTCTAAATTTCGCCGATCAGGGCCCTCGATATCTTCGATTACTTCCTTCACTCTTCAATCACTTCACTTCTCGTATGACCCCTTCTTATCGGGTTCACTTTCGGGGTTGCTATCGGTTCCACTACTTGAAGGGGTAGATGAGAACATTCGATGTGTCATTCACACTCACTAATCTGTTTCAAAATGCTGTAATCACACACACAAGGCTGACAAAATTACGAAAAGGCGTTGCGAGGTTTGAGTAGGTCGGTGCCCGGTGCTGACTACGATGCATACATAGTCTCATCGCTCGATCTACCTCAATCTCTTGCTTCTCACTTCCTGACCATAGCTACGGCCATAGGATACCTATCACAACGAAATGGAGTTTCTCAAAATTATCGCAAATATCGATCCGGCCTCTCGGCAAATTATCTTGAAAGCCTATATGGGTTCTGATAAGGGGTTCTTCATGGCTGGATATATCGTTGGGTGAGTCAATCTATATGAGACGATGACTGATGGTAGGATGTTAGCAGATGCAATCATGCTTGGTGTCATCCTACATCAATTTACCCATTGGTGGGAATACGCTAGGAGGGATGATAAACCGGTAGTCGGGTACATTGTGGTATGTCCCCCACTTCCCTTTGGGTCAAAGCTGAGGATAGTACTTCTCGATGATATTCAGTTTTGGTCTTACGATCTAGTACGTTCCATACCCTGATGTCAAGCCTGATAAACAGTATGATAATATGGATATTCCATATGTTCGTATATGGGTTCGGGGAATATACGGTCTTTATCGAAGTCAGCTGTATATCCATTCTCCTTCCAATCTTCTCTGAGCGTGTGAGCTGATAGATAGGGCTGTCGTGGTGGTTTTTGGCAGATGTGGTAGTCCGGATACCCGTCCAGGTGGGTTTTTACGGAGTAGGATGAACATGACTGAACCTAGCAGGGCTTCTTCGCAGAAAGAGCTTGGGCATTGACAAATCGGTCGCGGTGGTTCGGGGCCTTGATCGTCATTCTATAGTCAGTCTTCTCCGCGTACCATATGACAAGCTGATTCAATAGTGCTGCTGCGATAGGTAGTGGCATCGCGGCGAAGATCCTTTTACCTCAGCTTGAGCGGACCGATGTAAGCACCTTTTCCTCCTTCTATATAGATGCTGATCAGTTTAGCTAACGCGTACTGCGCTACTCATCTGGGTGAGTCTCGTCAATGAAATGGCCTTGTTAGTTTGGGGTCTGATGGTTTAGATTTCTATCGAGATCGCCTCGGATGTCTTGGTAACCGCTACCATCGCTTACAAGCTTTGCGTAGCTCGGACAGGGTTCACACACACTGATGCGCTCCTCACTCGTCTCCTGAAGTAAGCGTCACCTCAATGAATAGAGCATTGGCTTACGAACCAGAATTGTGCTGGAAACACAACTGCCTCCTACTATCGTGTAAGTCCCCTTTCGAGTGAAGGCAGAGTACTAACATATAGGGCTGTGATGTTTCTCATTGTATTCCTGACCGAGACTGTTGGATCTGGTACTCGTGCTTTCGTGTATGTGCTTCCTTCCAGTGAGGTCAAATCGTTGATGATCAGATGCGCACCCAAGGGATATGTCATCTGCCTATTGGCCGTCTTGAATTCCCGTCAATCTTTGAGAAGGGATATGTGAAGTGAGAACTCGTTCATGGTACGTCTGTCCTCTTCACGTACATAAGTACCGATTGAAGCTACTGACGGTTAGAAAAACGCCTCGAGCAGACGTCGAAATCAACCTAATCTGAGTGGTGGGGTTAGCGTCACGACAGAAGTCTATACCTATGTAAGTCCATTTCCCCATCGTCTTTTTCTTTCTTCTAGAGCTGCTCTCAACTCTCATAAGCCTCAACTCTCATAAGCCTCATCACTCCATGGCCTCCATGCCTCTGGAATACTCGCTGACGGTGAAAGGCGGAAGAAGACCAACGTCCCGCGAATGGGAAAGTCAGAAGATCGCTAAATCGAGATATCGAATTATCGGTCGATTTCACCACTCCCAGAGATAGGCTTGATAGGGTGAATGAGGAAGATGGGAAAGATGAAGACGATCTAGGTGTTGAGGTGAATGATTTGGATTTCAATTCTAGTAAGGTTAGATTGACGGGGGAGCGGTAGTTTAGTCGTCTGGTACGGCTTGTTTATGGTGTTTTATCTTGTTGGATTCCCCTGTT
>Ga0308160_10001143_pt1 | contig 40157 bp, 41 predicted proteins | sample PhyFR1_FD_201036 | JGI IMG/M metagenome (GOLD analysis project Ga0308160, IMG submission 201036) | Phyllosphere microbial communities from UC Gill Tract Community Farm, Albany, California, United States - DLSLF.R1 | ecosystem: Host-associated > Plants > Phyllosphere > Unclassified | place: USA... | reverse complement strand
AGGGTAATCGGCACCCCTGACGTGTGCGAGGGAAACCGACACACGGCGCAACCGGGCCGCGTCCTGCGGCGGATCGTCAGACCGGACGGAGCGGTTCCGGCGTGCCGGCGGGGACCTCGACGCGGATGCGGTCTCCGGGGCGGACGACCCCGCCGGTGACGACGACGGCCATCACGCCGCCCTTGCGCTCGACCGAGCCGTCCTCGGCACGACCGAGCACGGCGCGGAGGAGCCCAGGCTCGAAGTCGTTGATCTGCTGGCAGGGGTTCCGCAGGCCGGTCACGCGGACGCAGGCGTCGTCGCCGAGGTGCAGGAGCGTGTCGGTCGGCAACCCGAGCAGGTCGACGCCGCGGGTGGTCACGTTCTCGCCCATCTGGCCCGGGGCGACCTCGTACCCGGCCTCGGCGACCTCGTCGAAGAGTTCGGTGTGCAGCAGGTGGACCTGCCGCAGGTTCGGCTGCGAGGGGTCCCGCGCGACCCGGGACCGGTGCTGGACGGTGGTGCCGGCGTGTGCGTCGCCCTCGATGCCCCAGCCGGCGACGAGCACGACCTCGTCCACGACCGGCTTGCTGAACCGGTGATCGGTGTCGCGGCTGACGGAGACGACGGCGGCGTGGTCTTCCTGGTGTTCGGTCACCCCTCGATCCTGGCGCGGATCGGGTCGGGGCGCGAGGGGGTCCCGCGCGGAGTGCGACGTTCCGCGAGTCGATCCACCCGCGGGTTGTCGAAGACCGCGTGCAACCCAGGGCGAGCCCGCGCACACGAACGGCCCGCCCCGGAGAACCGGGACGGGCCGTACGTGTCGAGCGGGACGGGTCAGTGCGCCGCGGTCGGGATGCTGCCCGTCGTCGCCGCGCTGGCGTGTTCGAGCTTCGCGAGCCGCACCGACTGGCGGTTGATGAGGAGCCCACCGGCCAGTGCGACTAGGACGAGCACGCCCGCCGAGATGCCGAACGCCACGTGGTACCCGTCGAGCACGGCCTGCGCCTGCTGGAGCTTCGTCGGCGCCGCGGAGAGCCCGGAGAGGCTGTTCGCCACGACGTTCGCGAAGATCGTCGACAGGAGCGCGGTGCCGATCGAGCCGCCGATCTGCTGCATCGTGTTCACTGTCGCCGAGGCCACGCCAGCGTCCGCACGGGCGACCCCGGTCGTCGCGGTGTTCATCGCGGACGAGAAGATCGTGCCCATGCCGAGGCCGATCACGATGAGCGCCGGCAGGACGGTGCCCGCGTAGGAGCTGTCGAGGTCCGTGCGGAGGAGCAGCAGCAGACCGATCGACGCGACGAGACCACCGGCGAAGATGAGCACCTTCGGCCCGACGCGGGGGAGCAGGCGACCACCGATCTGCGTCGCCGAGATCATGATCGAGAGCGGCATCGGCAGGAACGCCAGACCCGTCTGCAGCGAGCTGAACCCGAGGGTCTGCTCGAGGTAGTAGGTCAGGAACAGGAAGATGCCGAACATGCCGATCGCCACCAGGCCGATCGCGATGAACGAGCCACCGCGGTCACGGTCGAGCACGACCCGGAGCGGCAGCAGCGGGTGCGCGACGCGGGTCTCGATGAAGACGAACGCCGCGATGAGCACGACGCCCGCGGCGAGCATGACGATCGTGACCGGGGAGTCCCAGCCGTTGGTCTCGGCGTTGGAGAAGCCGTAGACGACGCCGACCAGGCCAGCGGTGATCGTGAGGACGCCGGCGACGTCGATGCGCGGGCGTTCGACCTTCGGCGGCTTCGCCATGAACACCAGGGCGCCGATCACGCCGAGCACCGCGAACACGACGTTCACGTAGAGGCACCAGCGCCACGACGCGTACTCGGTGAGCACGCCGCCGAGAAGGAGGCCGATCGCGGCACCGGAGCCGGCGATCGACCCGAAGATGCCGAACGCACGGCCGCGTTCCTTCGGGTCGCGGAAGGTCGTCGTCAGCATGCCCAGCGCGGAGGGGGCGAGGAGCGCGCCGAACACGCCCTGCAGTGCACGAGCGGCGACGAGCAGGCCGAACGAGTCCGCCAGGCCGCCGAGCACGGACGCCACGGCGAAGCCGACGAGCCCGATGATGAAGGTGTTCTTCCGGCCGAAGAGGTCGCCGAGCCGCCCGCCGAGGAGCAGCAGCGACCCGAACGCGAGCGAGTACGCCGTGACGATCCACTGGCGCTGGTCGGTGCCGAAGTCGAGGTCGGCCTGGGCCGAGGGCAGTGCGATGTTGACGATCGTCGCGTCGAGCACGACCATCAGCTGCGCGAGGGCGATGACCGCCAGGGCGATCCAACGGTGGTTGCTCTTGTCGGGCGTGGAGCCGGAAGTCGTGGGTGCTGTCCCGGTGGGGGTCGGCACGGTCTGTTCTGCCGTCACGGCAGCCTCCTTCGAGAAGGTGGAGGGGTGGTGGAGCACGCGCCGTCGGGCGCTCCGGGAGAGGGAGGGATGAAGCGGATGCGATGCATCCGCTTGTGACCAGTGTAGACCGAAACGGAAGGTCCGCATCCGCTTATTCCCAGAAAGTTCAACTAGCGTCGAGGCCGTGAGCACCACCGACCTCGAGCGCCCCCTCCGCGCCGACGCAGCACGCAACCGCGAGCTGATCCTGCAGACGGCACGCAAGTGCTTCGCGGAACGCGGGTTGTCGGTCACGCTGAACGACATCGCGCACGAGGCCGGGGTCGGCGTCGGCACGGTCTACCGCCGCTTCGCCGACAAGGACTCCCTGATCGAGGCGCTGCTCGCCACCAAGTTCGAGGCGATGAACGACGCCGCGGCACGTGCGGCGGACGAGTCCGATCCGCGCGAGTCCCTGCGGGTGTACCTGATGGGCGTGTTCGAGTTCCGGGCACGCGACCGGGCCCTCGCCGACGCCATCGTGCGTGCCGGCAAGTCGCGTCCGTCGATCGTGCAGGAACGCGATCGACTCGAGACCCAGGTCTCCGAGATCATCCGCCGTGCGCGGGACGCCGGCGTCGTGCGGGTCGGGTTCGACTACCGCGACCTGCCGATGCTCACCTCGATGGTCGGCGCCGTCGCGGACACCACCCGCGCGCACGACCCCAACGCGTGGCGGCGCTACGCCGAGGTCCTCATCGAGGGCGTGCTACCGGGCGAACGGGAAGCGCCCATGCTCGGCGAGCCGCTCGACCGTGAATCGATCGAGCGAGCGCTGCACGCGCAGTCCTGACGCCGCGCACGTAGCAGTCCCGGCACCGCGGCGGCCGAGCACTACAACCAGCTCGGCACCCAGTAGTGCGACCGGACGAAGTCCCACGGCATCTGCATGCCGGTCCACATCGGGAACCAGTACGCCGACGCGAGCACCACGACCCCGAGGTACACGCCGACCCAGACGACCGCTCGGGTCCGGCGTGGCCGGGGATCGTCCCGTGACCCGAGCACCAACCCGATCGCCGCCGCGAGCGCCATCACCATGAAGGGCTCGAACGAGACCGTGTAGAACTGGAACACCGTTCGGTTCACGTAGAGCAGCCACGGCAGGTACCCCGCCGCGACGCCCATCAGGACGAAGGCGTACTCCCACCGGCGGCGCAGGATCCAGAGCACCAGCAGCGCCACGGTCGCGATGACCGCCGCGTACCAGATGAACGGGTTCGCGATGCCGGTGATGGCCTCCCCGCAGCGGGTCGCCGTGCAGCCGTCCTGGCCGGCGTTCGTGCCGACGTAGTACATCGACGTGGGCCGCTGCATGAGCAGCCAGAGCAGTGGGTTCGCCTGGTACGAGTGCGGGGTGTGCAGGCCGATGTTGAAGCCGTAGATCTCGGACTGGTAGTGCCACCAGTTCTGCAGGCTGTCCGGCACCCACGACAGCACGCCGGTCCAGCGCTGCCCGCCCGTGGCGATCCAGTCGCGGTCCCAGCCGTCCTTCGACACGAACCACCCGGTCCACGACGCGACGTAGGTGACCGCGGCGATCGGCACCGTGAGCAGGAACGACGCCGGTCCCTGCTGCAGCCAGGCGCTCGAGGACCAGAACTCGATGCCGGCCCGCTTCCGCAGCATCATGTCGGTCAGCACGGAGTACACCGCGAAGAACGCGAGGAAGTACATGCCGGACCACTTCGTCGCGGTCGCGAGTCCGAGCGCCACCCCCATCGCGATCAGCCACGGACGCCACCAGAGCACCGGTCCCCAGAGCGTGTCGCGGCCGGCTGCCGTGCGCCGGGCGACCCAGGCGTCGAGCCGCCTGGACGTCCAGCGACGGTCGAGCAGCAGCGCGCCGAAGCCGAGCACCACGAAGAACGTCAGGATCCCGTCGAGCAGGCTCACACGGGACAGCACGATCGCCTGCCCGTCGATCGCGAGCAGGAAGCCGGCGAGGGTGCCGACCAGCGTCGAGCGGAAGAGCGACCGGGCGATGACCGCCGTGAGGAACACGGTCGCGATGCCGAGCACCGCCACGGCGAACCGCCAGCCGAACGAGTTGTCCGCGCCGAACAGGAGCATCCCGAGGCCGATGAGGTACTTGCCGAGCGGCGGGTGCGCGATGAACTCCGCAGCGCTGGTGAACAGCGAGGTCTCACCGGACGCGAACCGCTGGTCCGTCGTCGGCTGGGAGCTGTCGGCGGGGTTGCCCGGCCAGGTGCCCTCGTACCCGAGGTGCACGATCGACCAGCCGTCCTTGACGTAGTACGTCTCGTCGAACACGAGCGAGTGCGGGTGTCCGAGGGCGACGAGCCGCAGCACCGCGGCCAGCAGCGTGACGGCCAGGGGCCCGGCCCAACGCCAGACGGCGACGCGCTTGGCGGTGGAGAGCGTGCGCCCCCACCAGTCGTCGAGACGGGAGCCGACCGGCCCGTCGGGGACGGCGGTGCGGTCGTCGGTCAGCTCGCTGGTCATCGGAGAGCATCCTACGGATCGGCGCCATGTCCCCGCAGCCGCGCACAGGCGACCACAATGGTCCCGTGATCGTGCTCGCAGCAACGCCCATCGGCAACCTCGGAGACGCCTCCCGGAGGTTGGTCGAGACCCTCTCGAACGCGAGTGTGGTCGCCGCCGAGGACACCCGCACCGCGATCCACCTCATGCGGGCGCTCGGCATCGAGAACCGCCCGCGCCTCATCGCACTGCACGAGCACAACGAACGGGCGAAGGCGGCCGAGGTCGTCGAGCTCGCTCGGGACGAGGACGTCGTCGTCCTCACCGACGCCGGCATGCCCGCCATCAGCGACCCGGGCTTCCCCCTCGTCGAGGCCGCCGCGGCCGCCGGGGTCACGGTCACCGCGCTGCCGGGCCCCTCGGCGGTGCTCATGGCGCTCGCCGTGTCGGGGCTGCCGACCGACCGCTTCAGCTTCGAGGGGTTCCCGACGCGGAAGGGCGGGGAACGTCGGCGGCTCTTCGCGTCGCTCGCCGGGGAGCAGCGGACGATGGTGTTCTTCGAGTCGCCGCACCGGTTGGGCGACACGCTCGCGGACATGGCCGCGGGCTTCGGGGACGACCGGCGCGCGGTCGTCTGCCGCGAGCTGACGAAGCTGCACGAGGAGGTCCGGCGCGGGTCCCTCGCGGAGCTCGCGGCGTGGGCAGCCGACGGGGTGCGCGGTGAGATCTGCGTGGTCGTGGAGGGGTCGACCGGTGCGCTCGACGACACGACGATCGAGGACGGCGTCCGGCTCGTGCTGGAGCGGGTGGCCGCCGGGTCGCGCATGAAGGAGGCGGCCGCGGCCGTCGCGGACGCGACGGGGCTGTCGAAGCGCGACCTCTACGAGGGCGCGCTGGCGGCGCGGTAGACGCGAGCGTCACCGGACTGGAGGCACGGCTCCTGACATGCGCCGCGCCTCCCGTCCGGTTCTCCACAGGTGGCGCGCGGGGCGCGTCATGCGGCTCCCGCCCGCCCGTAGGATGGTCCGCATGTCCGACGGGTCCTCGTTCAGCATCACCACGCCGATCTTCTACGTGAACGACGTGCCCCACATCGGGCACGCCTACACCGAGGTCGCCGCGGACGTCCTCGCGCGCTGGCACCGGCAGCGCGGCGACGACACCTGGCTGCTCACCGGCACCGACGAGCACGGGCAGAAGATCCTGCGGACGGCCTCGGCCAACGACGTCACGCCCAAGGAATGGGCTGACCGGCTCGTGACCGATGCGTGGAAGCCGCTCCTCAACACGGTCGACGTGGCGAACGACGACTTCATCCGCACCACGGACGAGCGCCACGAGCGCGGCGTGACGGCGTTCCTGCAGAAGCTGTACGACGACGGCTACATCTACGCGGGCGAGTTCGAGGGCTTCTACTGCGTGGGCTGCGAGGAGTACAAGCAGCCGAGCGACCTCGTCCCCGGCACCGGTGCGTACGAGGGGCAGCAGGTCTGCGCGATCCACTCGATCCCGGTCGAGGTGCTGTCCGAGCGCAACTACTTCTTCCGCATGTCCGACTTCGAGCAGCGCCTGCTCGATCTGTACGAGTCGAACCCGCTGTTCATCCAGCCGGAGAGCGTCCGCAACGAGATCATCTCGTTCGTCAAGCAGGGTCTGCGCGACCTGTCGATCTCGCGGTCGAGCTTCGACTGGGGCATCCAGATCCCGTGGGACCACGACCACGTCCTCTACGTGTGGTTCGACGCCCTGCTCAACTACGTCACGGCGCTCGGGTACGGCACCGACGACGACGAGGCCTTCCAGCGCCTCTGGCCGAGCGTGCACATCGTCGGCAAGGACATCGCACGGTTCCACGCGGTGATCTGGCCGGCGATGCTCATGGCCGCCGGGCTGCCCGTCCCCGAGCGCGTGTTCGGCCACGGCTGGCTGCTCGTCGGCGGCGAGAAGATGTCGAAGTCGAAGCTGACCGGCATCGCGCCGTCGGAGATCACCGACACGTTCGGGTCCGACGCCTTCCGCTACTACTTCCTCCGTGCCATCACCTTCGGGCAGGACGGCAACTTCAGCTGGGAGGACATCTCCGCCCGCTACCAGGCCGAGCTCGCGAACGGTTTCGGCAACCTCGCCTCCCGCCTCGTCGCGATGCTGCAGAAGTACTTCGACGGTGCGGTGCCCGAGCGTGGGTCGCTGACCTCCTCCGACGAAGCGATCGACGAGCTCGCGGTCTCCGTCACCGAGCGCGCCGACGCCGCCATCGCCGCGTTCGCCCCGCACGAGGCCATCGCCGCGGTCTGGGAGCTCGTCGACGCGCTGAACGGGTACATCACCGAGCAGCAGCCGTGGGCGCTGGCGAAGGACGACGCGCAGCGCGAGCGGCTCGGCACCGTCCTGGCCACCGCGCTCCGTGGGCTCGGTACCGTCGCCGTCCTGCTCTCGCCGGTCATGCCGAAGGCGACCGAGAAGCTCTGGGCCGCGATCGGTGCCGGCGGATCGATCGCCGAGCAGCGGGTGGACCGTGCCTGGGAGTGGCAGGGTGCCTCGACCGTGGTCCCGCTCGAGTCCGGGTTGTTCCCGCGCATCGAGCAGTCGGAGCAGGGCGCAGCGTGACCGACGCCCACCTCCGCGCCCGTGGTGACGGCGACGGGTCCAAGCGGGACCTGACCTACCCGCCCCTGCCCGAGGCGCTCGTCGTCCCGGTCTACGACAACCACACCCACATGGAGATCGCCGACGGCGGCGACGGCGCGCTCGACTACCGGGAACACCTCGACCGCGCGTCGAGCGTCGGCGTCCGCGGTGTCGTGCAGGTCGGCACCGACCTGGCCACCTCGGAGTGGTCGGCGGCCATCGCCGCACGGGAACCCCGGGTCCTCGCCGCGGTGGCGCTGCACCCGAACGAGGCGCCGTCGCTGCAGGAACAGGGTCTGCTCGACGAGCACCTCGCCGGCATCGAACGGCTCGCGGCACTGCCCCGGGTCCGGGCGATCGGTGAGACCGGTCTCGACTTCTTCCGCACCGGCGAGGACGGCCGCGACGCCCAGGTCCGCTCGTTCGAGGAGCACATCCGCATCGCGAAGGTGCACGACCTCGCGCTGACGATCCACGACCGCGACGCGCACGACGCCGTGGTCGAGGTCCTCGACCGTGTCGGCGCTCCCGAGAAGACCGTGTTCCACTGCTTCTCCGGCGGCCCCGACCTCGCCCGGCTCTGCGCGGAGCGCGGCTGGTACATGTCGTTCGCCGGCACCGTGACGTTCAAGAACGCGGCCCCCCTGCGTGCCGCGCTCGAGGTCGCGCCCCGTCACCTGATCATGGTCGAGACCGACGCCCCGTACCTCACGCCGACGCCGTTCCGCGGCCGCCCGAACGCGCCGTACCTCATCCCGCTCACCCTCCGGTCGATGGCCGAGACCCTCGGGACCGACGCCTCGATGCTCGCGGCACAGATCGCCTCGACCACCGAGCTCGTCTACGGCGCGTGGGACGCCGAGCCCGTGACGGTGGAGCAGTAGTGGCATCGCTCCTCGGCCCGGCGGAGATCCGGGACCTCGCGGCCCAGCTCGACGTCACGCCGACGAAGAAGCTCGGCCAGAACTTCGTGCACGACGCGAACACCGTCCGTCGCATCGTGGCGTCCGGTCGGGTCACCGCCGACTCGAAGGTGCTCGAGATCGGTCCCGGTCTCGGCTCGCTGACGCTCGGGTTGACCGAGACGGGCGCGTCCGTCACCGCGGTGGAGATCGACGGCCGGCTCGCCGCCCAGCTGCCGACCACGGTCGCCACGATGCAACCGGCGGCCCGGCTCGAGGTCATCCACCAGGACGCCCTCACCGTCGCCGCGACGGACCTGCCCGAGGCGCCCACGCACGTCGTCGCGAACCTGCCCTACAACGTCTCCGTCCCGGTGCTGCTCCACCTGCTGGCGACCTTCCCGTCGATCGAACGGGCGCTCGTCATGGTGCAGGCCGAGGTCGGCTACCGCATCGCCGCGGGCCCCGGCAGCAAGGTCTACGGGGCGCCGAGCGTGAAGGCCGCCTGGTACGGGTCGTGGTCGATCGCCGGACAGGTCAGCCGGCAGGTGTTCTGGCCGGTGCCGAACGTCGACAGCGTCCTCGTCGGGTTCGACCGGCACGACCCGCCTGGGGACGAAGCACTGCGGGCGCAGGTCTTCGCGCTCGTCGACGGGGCGTTCCAGCAGCGGCGGAAGATGCTCCGCCAGAGCCTCTCCGGTGTCCTCGGCAGCAGTGCCCGGGCGTCGGAACTCCTCACCGCCGGCGGGGTCGACCCGACGGCTCGGGGCGAGATGCTCAGCGCCGACGACTTCGTGCGCCTCGGCCGGACGGTCCTCGCCGCGGCGGAGTGACCCCGGCGGCCGCGTCCACCGTCGTGCTCCAGTGCCCGGGGCGCTGGAACCCCTCCGGCAGGACCGTGGCCGCGTCGCCCCGTGCCGCGTTGACCTGTATCTGGGTGAGGAACACCGCGCCACGGAGATCGGTGCCGCGCAGGTCCGCGTCGCGGAGGTCCACGCCGAGCAGGTCGCAACGGTCCAACCGGGCGCCCCGGAGGTCTGCAGCGATGGCGAGCGACCCGCGCAGCGTCGCCCCGCGCAGGTCGGCCCCGCGCAGGTCCGCGCCGACGAGGTCCGTCCCCGGACCGACCCGCTGTGCGTGGGCACCGACCGGACCCTGCCGACGCGCGATCGCACTCGCGTCGAGCAGGAGCGGACGGGCGCGGTCGTACTCCGCGTCGACGTCGAGGGTGGTGAGGTCCTCCGGCGTTCCGTCGCTCAGCAGGCGGACGTGCTCGAAGGCCGCGACCCAGGAGGTCTCATCGTGTGTCGCTCGCACGAGGGTGATCGCCTCGTCGAGGTACCGCAGGAGGTCGTGGAGTCGTCGGACGATCGGGAACGTGGCGAACATGGACCGCCGCGTCTCGGGGTCGTCGCGCCACGAGCGGCCCGCGAAGGTGTGCCGGGAGACTTTCTGCCCGGCCCCCGAGCAGTCGAACACCGTGCAGCCGGAGAAGCCCCGCTCACGCAGGTGCGGGTGGATCCGGCAGCCGTCCGCGTCGTCGAGGTTCGTGCACGGGTCGCCGGCGTCCTTGTCGAACGGGAAGTCCGCGGACTTCGCGAACGCCAGGGCGACGCAGCACAGGCCGAAGCAGTTCGCGCAGTCGGCGCCGAGGTCCTCTCGTCGCCCCAGCTCGACCCGCGTCCGCGTCGCCATCAGTGGTCGTTGACCCGGACGACCGTCCCACCGGTCAGCGACAGCAACTGCTCGAAGGTCAGGGGGAGCACGCTGTTCGCGGTCCCCGCCGCCGACCAGACCGTGTCGTACTCGCGGAGCGCCTCGTCGACCACCGTGCGGATCGGGGCCGGGTGCCCGACGGGGGAGACGCCGCCGATCGGCTGCCCGGTGATCTCGCGGACCTGCTTCGCGGTGGCCATGGTGAGCTCGGTCGCGTCGATCTGGGCGGCGAGCAGGTCGGTGTCGACCCGGTGCCGGCCGGACGTCATCGCGAGCAGGGGTTCCCCGTCGGCCAGGAACAGCAGGCTGCTCGCGATCGCTCCCGGTTCGGTGCCGAGCGCGGCGGCGGCCTGCGCGGCGCTGTGGGTCGAGTCGGGGAGTTCCCGGGCGGTCGCGTCGATGCCGGCTTCGGCGACGATGCGCTGGACGGTGGTGAGGCGGTCGTTCATCACCGTCCATCCTCGTGGGAAGCGATGTCGAGCGCGAGCACTTGCCCCGAAGTCATGGAAATCCAACATGTTTGCCGACCGGCTCCGTGCCCGCCTACGGTCGTCCCCACGAACCGAAGGAGACACCATGACCGTCCAGTACCGACCACCAGCCACCGACACCGCTCCGGCAGAGGTGCGTCACGGAGTCCGCGTGTTCACCGCGGCGGAGATGGCATCGATCCTCACACGAACGCCGCCGCGCGAAGGGACGCGGGAAGAACGTCGAGCTCGGCTGCATCGCGCGCTGAACTCGTTCCAGGGTGAGGTCAGGCCCGCACCGGTCGAACACTTCCGACGCACCGCGGTCTGAGCCGGTGTTCGAGCCGCTCAGCCCGACGGCGTTCGATGACCGCGGAGTGCTCTCCTACTCCACCTGCACCGCGCGTCCGGACCAGGTACTCCTCGACAGCAGTTTCGTGCTGCGCGCCCTGAACCCCTCCGATCCGGGTCACGTCGAGGCCGTCGCGTTCCTCGACCGCCTCGACCTGATGGACACCACGATCCTCTCCACCACGCTCCTCGAGCTCGACGTGTTCGACGCGGCGTTCGACATCGGCCAGGACGCCGCGGCCTCGTACATCGCGGCTTGGCAGGGCATGCTCGGGTCGATCTCGATGCACTGGGTGGGTGTGGACGAGGTCGCGTCCGATCTCCCGCTCCTGATGTCGACGGGGGGGGGGGGCTCACCACCCGGGGAGCGGTTCAGGTCGCGACCGCGATCGCCGCCGACGTCAGCGCCTTCGTCACGTGCGACGTCGCGTTCGGCACCGTTCCGCGTGAGGAACTCCCGCTCCTCATCTCGCCTGATGGCGTCGATGCTGCGCGGCGACTGCGGTCCGGATCCGCGAGCTGACGAGATCACGAGCGTGATGCGATCGCACCGCCCCTACGATGGCGGCATGACCGACGGGACGGTGCGATCGCACGCGCAGGGGATGGCCGCCGACAACGTGCTCGCGGCGACCGGTCGCACGCCGGACGACTGGTACGCCCGCATCGACGAGATCGACGGACGGACGATCGGGCACGCCGCCATCGCCGCCTGGATCGTCGAACAGGGCGTCGAACCGTGGTGGGCGCAGGGCGTCACGATCGGGTACGAGCAGGCGAGGGGCCTCCGGATCCCCGGGCAACGATCGGACGGCTCGTTCGCGGTGTCGGCGTCGCGCCAGGTGCCCGGGGAGCGCGAGACGGTGCTCGACGGGGTCGTGCCGGTCTGCACGACGGCGTTCGGGTTCGCCCCGACCTCGGAACGCCGGGGCGGGAAGCGGCCGTCGGCGCGGTGGACGTTCCCCGATCGCGAGTCGGTGCTGCTCACCACCGAGGACGGCTCCCGGGCGGGCACGGTCCGGATCGCCGTGCAGCGGGAACGGCTCACCGGACCGGAACGCATGCCCGATGCCAAGGCGGAGCTCCAGGACCTGCTCGCGGCACTCTGAACCGGCGTCCCGAACGGGGCACGCGCGGATCGACCGGACGGCCCTAGGCTTCGACGGGTGTCTGCACCGCGTTCCCGTTCAGCAATCGTCCTCCTGCTCACGGCAGTGGTCGCAGGGTGCGCCATCGTGGTCTTCGCCGTGCTCGCGCTGCTCCGGGATCCGTCCGACGACGCCGCGTGGGTGGCCGTCGTGCTGGGCGGGCTGTTCGTCGCGTGGGGGATCACGTTCGACCGCCTCCCCGATGATGACGACGGGGACGGCGACGGTGACCACCACGACCACGACCACAGCCACGGTCAGGGCTGGACACCCCGCCGCCTCAACACCGCCCTGTCGACCGGCCTGGCGATGACGGGCGCGTACGTCGTGATCCGCGCGCTCGGCCGCCCGGTCGACACGGCGCTGGTCGGGGCCCTCGCGTGGCCGGCCTGGCGACTCGTCAACTGGTTCCTCGACGGCGTGATCCGACGGCGCGGAGCCCGCGGCGAGGCGGACGGCGCCACCGACTGAGCGAGGCGGTCGGCGCCACCGCCGACCCGCCAGCGGAGGACGGCGAGCCGGTCGTCAGTGCCCCCGCGACGCCAGCGCCTCGATGAGCCGCTGCTGCGTCCCGTCCCGCTCCGACCACCGCAGCGGCAGCACGTTCTGCACCAGGATCTCCGGCGCGGCGCCGGCCTGCAGCAGCGACACCACCTCGTCGAGGAACGAGGCCAGCGGCATCCCGCCGAAGTCGACGCCCTCGCCCATCAGGTCCGTGGCGACCGCCGGCGGCACGAGCTCGAGCACCGAGACGGGTGACCCGGTCAGCTGCTGGCGGAGCGACTGCGTGTACGAGTGCACCGCGGCCTTCGTGGCGCTGTAGGTCGGGGTCGCGGCGAGCGGTGTGTACGCCAGCCCCGACGACACGGTGACGATCGTCGACGCCCGACGACCGAGCAGGTGTGGCAGGAACGCGTCGATGAGGCGGATGGTGCCGAGCAGGTTCGTCTCGACGGTGGCGACGGCGTCGGCCAGGTGTTCCGACGATCGCAGGTCCTCGGCGCGCATGATGCCCGACATCGTGACGAGGGCGTCGAGCGACGGGTAGGCGTCGATGACGGAGGCGGCCGCGGCGGTGATCGACGCCGGGTCGGTGACGTCGAGCTCGACGGTGCCGAAGCCGTACTCGTCGTGCAGCGAGTCGAGCAGCGCGCGACGTCGGCCGCCGATGACGACGGTGCTGCCCGCTGCCTGCAGGCGCTGGGCCAGCCCGAGGCCGATGCCCGAGGTCGCGCCGGGGATGAAGACGGTGGAGTTCGTGATGTCCATGACGACCACGATCCACCCGCCCGACCGCCCGAACCAGAGCGCCGTCATCGGGGGACCGCCGATCCCTGGCACGGTCGCCGGGCCCGGTGCACGATGAAGGCATGGACCGCCCCGGGCTCGCCGACTTCCTCCGCCGCCGCCGCGAACTGCTGCGCCCCGAGGACGTCGGGCTCGGCTCCGGGCAGCGCCGCCGCACGCCGGGCCTCCGGCGCGAGGAGGTCGCCGCGCTGGCGGGGATGTCCGCCGACTACTACACGCGCCTCGAGCAGCAGCGCGGACCGCAGCCGTCCGAGCAGATGGTCGCGGCGATCGCCCGGGCGCTCCGCTGCAGCCTCGACGAGCGCGACCACCTGTTCCGCCTCGCCGGGCACAACGCGCCCGCTCGGGTCCACCGTTCCGACCACGTCGACCCCGCGATCCTCCGGGTGCTCGACCGCCTCGAGGACACCCCGGCGATCGTGGTGAACGACCTGGGGGAGACCCTCGTCGAGAACCGGCTCGGGGCCGCGCTCCTCGGCACGACCACGGGGTTGCCGGGCAACGAGCGGTACCAGCCGTGGCGCTGGTTCATGACGGGCTACGAACGGGCGAAGTACGCGCCGGAGGAGCACGAGCGGCTCGCCCGGGCACAGGTCGCCGCACTCCGCGCCGCGGTCGGCGCCGCGGGACCGACGGACACCCGGGCGGCGGAGCTCATCGCCGACCTCGAGGCGAACAGCGCGGACTTCCGAGCGCTGTGGTCCCTGCACGAGGTGGCGAGCCGGTGGGAGGACCACAAGACGTACGTCCACCCCGAGCTCGGTCGCATCACCGTGGACTGCCAGGTGCTCCACACGACGAGCCAGACGCAGGCGCTGCTGCTCTTCACGGCACCGACGGGCAGCGAGGACGCGCAGAAGCTCGAGCTCCTCGGCGTCGTCGGCCAGCAGACCTTCGCCCGCTGACGGAGTAAACCCGCGTCACACACCTGGCGACTCCCGGCAGGCCGTGCCTAGGGTGGCGAGGTGAGCACTCCCCGCGTGTACGTCATCCACGAGAACCCCGAGTGGTTCCCGCCGCTCGCCGCTGCCTTCGAGGCCGAGGGGGTCCCCGTCGAGGAGATCCTCCTCACCGAGGGACAGATCGACCTCGCAGCCGACCCCGAACCGGGCGTGTACTGGTCGCGGATGTCGGCGAGCTCCCACACGCGCGGGCACGAGCACTCGAAGGAGTACACCCGCGCGGTCCTCGGCTGGCTCGAGCGGGCCGGTCGACCGGTCGTCGGCGGCAGCCACGTCCTCGAGCTCGAGGTCTCGAAGGTCGCCCAGCACGGACTGCTCCGGAACGCCGGGTTCGACGTGCCCCGCACCACGGCCGTCTTCGGGCGCACGACGCTCAAGCAGGCGGCCCACGACTTCACCGGCGGCCAGGACGTGCCGTTCATCACGAAGCACAACCAGGGCGGCAAGGGCCTCGGCGTCCGCCGGTTCGACTCCCTCGCCGAGTTCGACGCCTACGTCGACGGCCCGGAGTTCGAGGAGCCCGTCGACGGCATCACCCTGCTGCAGGAGTACCTCACGGCCCGCGAGCCGTTCATCACGCGCGTCGAGTTCGTCGGCGGCGAGTTCGTCTACGCCGTCCGCGTCGACACGAGCGCCGGCAGCTTCGAGTTGTGCCCGGCCGACGCGTGCGAGGTCCCCCAGGTCATCGCGGGAGCAGTCTGCGACGTGCCGGGAGCCGAACAGCCGAGCGCGTTCAGCGTCCGGACCGAGGTCACGGCAGAGCACCCGCTCGTCCAGCAGCTCCGCACGTTCCTGGCCGATCAGCGGATCCAGATCGCGGGCGTCGAGTTCATTGAGACGACGGACGGTCGCACGGTCGTCTACGACATCAACACGAACACGAACTACAACCCAGCCGTCGAGGAGACCGCGCCGGCCTCCGGCCCGCGCTCCATCGCACGGTACCTCGGTGGCCTGCTGGAGACGCAGTACGCGGCGCAGCTCACGGCCTGAGAACGCAAGATCCACCGGACTGGAGGCGCGGTGCGGGCCCGCCCCGCGCCTCCAGTCCGTCCCTCCCCACCTCCCCAAGGAACTCACCCCGTGCGATTCGGATACTGGACCCCGCTCTTCGGCGGCTGGCTGCGCAACGTCGACAACGAGAACATGCCGGTCACCTTCGACTACGTGAAGCGGCTGGCGCAGCGCGCCGAGCGGATCGGCTTCGACCTGACGCTCGTGCCGGAGCTCAACCTCAACGACATCAAGGGCACGGCCGCGCCCTCGCTGGAGGCCTGGTCGCTCGCCGCGGCCATCGCGGCGACGACCGAGCGCCTCGAGATCATGGCGGCGATGCGTCCCGGGTACCACCTGCCCGCGGTGACGGCGAAGCAGGCGGCGACGATCGACGACATCTCATGCGGCCGGTTCACGTTCAACGTGGTGAGCGCGTGGTGGGCGGAAGAGGCCAAGCAGTACGGCGGCATCTTCTCGGAGCACGACGACCGGTACAAGCGCACGGCGGAGTTCGTCGAGATCATGAAGGGGATGTGGCGGGAGACGCCGTACTCGTTCTCGGGCGAGTACTACGACATCGAGAACGCGCACCTCGAGCCGAAGCCCCGCGTGACCCCGCGCATCTACGCCGGCGGCGAGAGCGAGGCGGGCAAGGCGGCGATCACCGGTTACGCCGACGCCTACGTGACCCACGGCGGCACCGTCGAGGAGCTCCGGACGAAGATCGCCGAGATGAAGGAACGCCGTGTCGACGCGGGGCTGCCGCCGTTCGAGGCGTTCGGCATGGCCGCCTACGTCATCGTCCGCGAGACGGAGGAGGAGGCGCAGGCCGAGCTCGCGCGGATCACCGACGTGCAGCACGGGCACGCGTACGAGTCGTACCAGGACTTCATCTCGAAGTCGCAGCTCGAGCACGTGCCGTCGCTCGAGGACTACTCGGTGTCGAACCGTGGGCTCCGCCCCGGGTTCGTGGGGACGCCGGAGCAGGTGGCCGCGCGGATCCGCGAGTTCGAGGACGCCGGGGTGGACACGCTGCTGCTGCAGTTCTCGCCGCAGCTCGAGGAGATGGACCGGTTCGGCGAGCAGGTCATCCCGCTCGTCCGGCCGTCCGTGGCCGCGCCGTCCGGGGCGGTCGTCTGATGGGCGACGCCTCCGACGGCACCGAGGCTGGCTGGGCCTTCGAGACCCGGCAGATCCGTGCCGGCTTCCGGGCGGACCCCGGGTTCGGTGCCAACGTGCCGCCGATCGCGCAGAGCGCCGCGTTCGTGTACCCGTCGGGTGAGGACGCGGCCGATCGCTTCATGCTCAAGGCGCCCGGTCACACGTACTCGCGGGTGAACAACCCGTCGGCTGCGGCGCTCGAGCGGCGCATCGCGGACCTCGAGGGCGGTGTCGGCGCCCTCGCGCTCGCGTCCGGGCAGGCTGCGACCTCGCTCGCCGTCCTCGGCCTGGCCCGCGCCGGAGACCACATCGTGTCGAGTGCGTCGCTCTACGGCGCGACCTACACGCTCTTCGCCTCCACCCTGGGCGACCTCGGCATCGCGTTCACGTTCGTGCAGGACCCGACCGACCTCGACGAGTGGGCGGCGGCGGTCCGTCCGGAGACGAAGGCGTTCTTCGGCGAGTCGATCCCGAACCCGCGCGGCGACGTCCTCGACTTCGCGGGGGTGGCCGGTGTCGCGCACGAGCACGGCGTGCCGCTCATCGTCGACAACACCATCGCCACGCCCTACCTCGTCCGGCCGATCGAGCACGGTGCGGACATCGTCGTGCACTCGGCGACGAAGTACCTCGCCGGGCACGGCAGCGCCATCGCCGGGCTCATCGTCGACAGCGGGAACTTCGACTGGGCGGCGCACGCCGAGCGGTACCCGCAGCTCGCCACGACCGAGCAGTCCGGGTTCGCGAACACGAACTTCGCGGCGAAGTTCGGGCGGCGCGCCTTCATCCAGCGCACCCGCTCGAAGCTCTCCGCCGACCTCGGGCCGGCGATCGCACCCTTCAACGCCTTCCTCGTGCTGCAGGGCATCCAGACCCTGTCGCTCCGGATGGACCGGCACGTGTCGAACGCGGCCGCGGTGGCGACGTGGCTCGACGCGCACGACCAGGTGCTCGGCGTGCACTACGCCGGGCTGCCGTCGTCGCCGTGGCACGAACTCGCCCAGCGGTACGTGCCGGCGGGTCCGTCGGCGGTGCTCGCGTTCGACCTCGACGGCGGGGTCGACGCCGGGCGGCGGTTCGTCGCGGCGCTCGAGCTGTTCGACCACGTGTCGAACATCGGCGACGTGCGCTCGCTCGTCGTGCACCCGGCGTCGACGACCCACGTGCAGATGACCTCGGCGGAGCGGGCGGCCGCGGGGGTCGGGGACGGGCTCATCCGGCTGTCCATCGGACTCGAGCACGTGGACGACATCCTCGCGGACCTCGCGCGCGGCTTCGCGGCTGCGTCGGGATAGGTTGGGGGCATGACCACGCTGGCCGCACCGACCCGTGTGCGGACGCGCGCCCCCGGGAAGATCAACGTCTACCTGTCGGTGGGGGCCCTGCAGGACGACGGGTACCACGACGTGGCGACGGCGTACCAGGCGGTCTCGTTGTACGAGGACGTCTCGGCCGAGCCGGCGGACGACTTCTCGGTGACCTTCACCGGGCCGATCGACACCCGGTCTGTCCCGGTCGACGAGTCGAACCTCGCGATCCGGGCCGCGCGCCTCGTGGCCGACGCCGCCGGGTACCGCGGGGGCGTCCGGCTCACCATCGACAAGCAGGTCCCGGTCGCCGGTGGGATGGGCGGTGGATCGGCCGATGCCGCAGCGACCCTGCTCGCCGTCGACACGCTGTGGGGGACCGCGCTCGGGCGCGAGGAACTGCTGCGTCTCGCCGCGCAGCTCGGCGCCGACGTGCCCTTCGCCTTCGCCGGCGGGACCGCGGTCGGGACCGGGCGCGGCGACGAGCTGAGCCCGGCGCTGGCCAAGGGCGAGTTCCACTGGGTGCTCGCCCTGAGCGACGCCGGCCTCTCGACGCCCGCCGTGTACCGGGCGCTCGACGAACACCGTGAGCGGTACCGTGCGGACATCGCGCCGGCACCCACCACGCCCGTGGTCGAGGCGAACGTGCTGCAGGCCCTCCGCGCCGGCGATCCCGACCTGCTCGCGGACTGCCTGCACAACGACCTGCAGGCCCCGGCGATGCGCCTCCAGCCCGCGCTCGCGACGACGCTCGAGATCGGCGAGAAGGCCGGTGCCCTCGCCGGACTGGTGTCGGGCAGCGGGCCGACGGTGGCGTTCCTCGTCGCCGACCGTGATGCCGCGCTCGAGGTGCAGGTCGAGCTCAGCGCCGCCGGCATGGTCGCGGTGCGTGCCGCCGGACCGGTGCACGGCGCCCGCGTCCTGCACTGACAGCGAGCCCCGTCGGCCGGTCAGTTCCGGACGTACTCCGTGATGACGACCGTGCCGGTCTTCCAGTGCTCCTTCGCCGTGAACCCGTGCTCCGCGAGCACCGCGGCCGTCTCGGGCTCGATGTTGCGCGCCTTCACCGTCCCGCCGACGAACCAGACCGTGTCGATGTCGCCCAGGCGGCTCGGGATCGTCGTCTCGAGGTCCCCGGTCTGGTTCCACAGGACGCCGGACTCGGCTCCGACCTTGCGCACGCCGAGGTCCGTCATGCCCGCGAACGCCGACGGGTAGGAGACGCGGATGACGTCGGCGGTGGTGCCGGGGTGCCCGTAGACGCTGCCGAACACGACACCCTCGTCGGCGTCGGCGCGGTTGGTGCTCCGCTCGGCGGCGATGATCGAGGCGGCACGGGCCCAGGTCGAGTCCTGCTTCGCGAGCGGCTCCTTCACGGCGACGGCCGTCGGCACCGACAGCACGAGGACGGCGGCCACGGCGGCGGCGAGCAGTGCCTTCGGCCGGACCAGCGTCAGGGCGAGGGCGATGAGCAGCGCGACGAACGGCAGGCTGAGGGTGGCGTACTTCGGGGAGTACAGGTGCTTCCCCATCGCCGTGGCGAGGACGAGCGCGGCCGTCGGGATGACGACGAGCGGCACGGCGACGCGGACCGCCTGCGCACGGACGAGGGACCGGACCGTGGCGGAGCGCCGGTGCGCCTCGACGAGGGCGAACACCGTGCCGACGAGCATGAGCGCCCACGCGCCCGCGGCGTACACGTCGACGCCGCCGAACCAGGCCGTGGCGAACACCTGCACGCCCGTGCGTTCGCCGATGCCGGCGATCCACGCGACCTGCTTCGACTGCGAGGCGACCTCGACGACGAGCGGCGAGACGGCCACGGCGGCGAAGGCGGCTGCGACGGCCCAGCGGACCAGGACCCCGCGGGTGACGAGCGCCGGACCCAGGTCGTGGCCGCGGCGGGACACCGTGGCACGACGGACGGCCGCGCGGCGGGCGACCAGCGTCCACAGCAGGGTCACGGCGTGCGCGACGACCGCGAGCGAGAGGTAGACGTTGAAGGTCACCGAGACGAGTGCGAGTGCTCCGTAGGCCGCCCACCAGTGCAGGCTGCGACCCGTCCGGGTGCGGCGGACCGCGGTCAGGCCGACGAGGGTGAGGCAGACGGCCAGGGTCGTGATCGTGGCGTACGGCCGGCCCTCGGACCCGGCCCACTGCACGCGGGGCAGCGCGAGGAACACGAGCCCGGCGGTGATGCCCAGGCGAAGTCCGCCGAGCCGGCGCCCGAGCGCGACGAGGAGCCCCGCCGCCACGCCGATGGCCAGGGCGCTCGGGAACCGCAGCGTGAACGGCGTGTACCCGACGAGCCAGAACCAGACGTGCATCAGCGAGTAGTAGAGCCCGTGCACGGCGTCGACGCTGTGCAGCTCGGCCCAGAGCTGCGGCCAGGTCCGCTGGGCGCTCGTGACCGTCGCGGCCTCGTCGTACCAGAGCGACGGGACCCAGGCGAAGGCGGCGCAGACGATCACGCCGAACGCGCCGACCGTCAACTCGGGCGTACGGACGACGGCGGTGCCGATGCTCGACACGAGGCCGCGGAACCAGGAGCGGGAGCGGGCACGGACCGGCGCGATCCCCGACGTTCGGGGGATGCTGATGGTGCCGGTCCGTGGTGCAGTCACGGTGAGGACGGTATCCGCGGCGGCTGGGCAGGTGCCCGGCGTCCCCGCAGCCCAGACTGAGAGTTCCACATACCGGTATCGTGCGGAGGACCATGACGAAGCTCCGCATCCGCGACGCCGCGCGGTACCTCGGCGTCAGCGACGACACCGTCCGGCGGATGGTCGACGCCGGGACCTTCACGCGGGGGACGGACCCCTCCGGACGGACCGTCGTGGACGGGCGGGAACTCGCGGCGCACATCCGCGGCACCGGCGGGCAGCTCGACGACCCGTCGGGGACGAAGAGCTCGGCGCGCAACCGGTTCGTCGGGATCGTCACCGACCTCGTGGTCGACGGCGTGATGGCGCAGGTGGAGCTGCAGAGCGGCCCGCACCGGGTCGTGTCGCTCATGAGCGCCGAGGCCGTCCGCTACCTCGGGCTCGAGGTCGGGACGGTCGCCGTCGCATCGGTCAAGGCGACGATGGTGTCGGTCGAGGTGCCGGCGGAACCGACGGACGCATGACCGACGACCGGCAGACGAGCGACGACCGCCGTCGGTTGCTGTCCCGGACCGCGGCGCTCCAGGGCGCGGGGGACCGGGCCGTCCGGGCGCTGTCCGAGGCGAGCGTCCTCGTCGTCGGTGCCGGTGGCCTCGGCGCGCCCGTGCTCACGTACCTGGCCGGGTCGGGAATCCGCCGCGTCACCATCGTCGACCACGACGTCGTCGACACGTCCAACCTGGCACGGCAGACGCTCTTCGCCGCGGCGGACGTCGGGCGACCCAAGGCCGAGTGCGCGGCCGAGCGGGTGCGGGGCGTCGATCCGGAGCTCGAGGTCGTCGCACTCGCCGAGCCCTTCCACGCCGACCACGTCGCGGGCCACGAGGTGGTCGTCGACGCCGCGGACAGTGTCGAGGTCACCCGGGCGATCTCGGACGCCTGCTCCACGGCCGGGGTCCCGTTCGTGTGGGGCACGGTCCTCGGCACCGACGGGCAGGTGTCCGTGTTCCACGACGCCGGACCGGAGCCGATCGACTTCCACGACCTGCACCCGGACGCCCTGCCGGACGAGGGGTCCTGCGCGCTCGACGGCGTGCTGCCCGCGCTGTGCGGCGCCGTCGGCTCGGTGATGGCGGCCCAGGTGACCGCGCTCGTCGCCGGCATCGGGGAGCCGTTGACCGGCCGGGTGCTCACGGTCGACGCGCGACGGTGGCGCTGGACCGAGAGCACGCTGCGACGCGGCCCGGGCTCCCGGCGTCCGGCCCCCTCGGTGGACGAGGCCCCGCCCCGGATCGCCCCGGCGGCACTCGCCGCCCGACTCGACCGGACCACCGGCAGCAGCGGCGGACCCGTCCTCGTCGACGTCCGCACCCCGGCCGAACGCGCCACCGGGATCGTCGCCGGCAGCATCCCGCCGGACGACCTCGCCGCAGACGACGACCGACCCGTCGTCGTGGTGTGCGCCAGCGGCGTCCGCGCGACCGCCTGGGCACGCGCAGCCCGTGCCGCAGGTCGGGACGCGACGGTCCTCGACGGTGGCATCCAGGCCTGGGACCGGGAGGGCCTGCCGACGATCCGGCCCACGGTGACCGCAGATGCGGATACGATCGAGCGATGACGACGCACATGCGGAACGCCGCCTTCCTGATCGCCGCGACCGCCCTCGTCGCCGTCGGTCTCGCCGGCTGCAGCACGGCCGACACGGCTGGCACGGCCGGCACGGCTGGCACGGCCGGCACGACGGACACGACCGCCCCGAGCACCAGCGCGAGCAGCACGGCTGCGGCCCCGACGGGGAAGATCACCGTCTTCGCCGCAGCGTCCCTCCAGAAGACGTTCACGACCCTCGGCGAGCAGTACGAGGCCGCCCACCCGGGGACCACGATCACGTTCTCGTTCGCCGGCTCGAGCGACCTCGTCACGCAGATCCAGAACGGCGCCCCCGCCGACGTCTTCGCGTCCGCCGACGAGGCGAACATGGACAAGCTCGTGAAGACCGACATCGCCGCCGGTTCGCCGCGGGACTTCGCCACGAACGTCCTCGAGATCGCCGTGGCTCCCGGCAACCCGAAGGGGATCAAGGACCTCGACGACCTGACTGCCTCGGACGTGCAGCTCGTCACCTGCGCCACCCCGGTGCCGTGCGGTGCCGCGACCGCGAAGGTCGAGCAGGCCACCGGTGTCGACCTGCAGCCGGTCAGCGAGGAGCAGTCGGTGACCGACGTCCTCGGCAAGGTCGAGTCCGGCCAGGCGGACGCGGGACTCGTCTACGTGACCGACGTCGAGGGTGCCGGCGGCAAGGTCGACGGCGTCCGGTTCGACGCGGCGTCGAAGGCCGTCAACACCTACCCGATCGGTGTCCTGAAGGACGCGTCGAACCCCGACCTCGCGGCGGCGTTCACGGCGTACGTGCGTTCCGACACCGGCCAGAAGGTGCTCGCCGACGCCGGCTTCGGAGCCCCCTGAGCCGTGCCCGACCACACTGACCGAACACCCCGGGCGAGCCCGTCCGTCCGCACCCCGGTGCCGTGGTGGCTGCCGGTCCCGGCGGTCCTCGGCGGCCTGTTCGTGGTGGTCCCGGTCCTGGCGATGGTCGGCCGCGTCGACTGGGGGTCGTTCGGCGCACTCGTCACGTCGCCCGCGTCGCTCACCGCCCTCGGACTGAGCCTCGGGACCGCTGCCGCCGCGACGGGCATCGCCTTCGTGCTCGGCTACCCGCTCGCCGTCCTGTTCGCCCGGTCCACGTCGCGGTGGATCGGGGCCGCACGCGCCCTGGTCCTGCTGCCGCTCGTGCTGCCGCCGGTCGTCGGGGGACTGGCCCTGCTCGCGGCGTTCGGTCGGCTCGGCGTCGTCGGGGCGTGGCTCGACGACCACGGCCTCCGGATCGCCTTCACCACGGCCGCGGTCGTGATCGCGCAGACCTTCGTCGCGATGCCGTTCCTGGTGTCCTCGATCGAGGGTGCGCTGCGCGTCGGCGGTGACCGGTTCGAGCGGGTCGCCGCGACGCTCGGCGCGTCCCCGACCCGGACGTTCCTGACGGTGACGACACCGCGGGTGCTCCCGGGCATCCTGGCCGGCCTCGTCCTCTGCTTCGCCCGTGCCCTCGGGGAGTTCGGCGCGACCCTCACGTTCGCCGGCAGCCTGCAGGGGGTCACCCGGACGCTGCCCCTCGAGATCTACCTGCAGCGCGAGATCGACCCGGACACCGCGGTCGCGCTGGCGCTCGTGCTGGTCGTCGTCGCGCTCGTGGTCATCGGCGCCTCCGCGCTCCGCACCCGGACGGCACTCGCATGAGCCGCGAGCGTCCGGCGCGCAGCGGCCTCCGCGCCCACGTCGTCGTCCCCGACCGTGGCGTCGACGTCCACCTCGACGTCGCACCGGACGAGTGCGTCGCGCTGGTCGGGCCGAACGGCGCGGGCAAGTCCACGGTCGTCGAGGCCCTCGCCGGACTGCTGCGCATCCGGTCCGGATCGGTCCTGCTCGGCGACCGCGACCTCACGGGCGTCCGAGCGCACCGCCGCGGGGTCGGGCTCGTCGCCCAGCGCGCGGACCTCTTCCCCCACCTGTCGGTCGCCCGCAACGTCGGCTACGGACCGCGTGCGGCCGGTTCCGGGGGCCAGGAGGCGCGGCTCCGCTCCGACGCGGCCCTCGCCGCCGTCGGCGTGGCCGGTCTGGCGGACCGCGCACCGGGGACGCTCTCGGGAGGGCAGGCCCAGCGCGTGGCGATCGCCCGGGCCCTCGCCACCGAGCCGGCGCTCCTGCTGCTCGACGAGCCCACCTCGGCGCTCGACGTCGACGCCCGGGCCGAGGTCCGCTCCGCCCTCGGGACCGCCCGGACCGGTCGACCGACGGTCCTCGTCACGCACGACCCGCTCGAGGCCGTCACCCTCGCGGACCGCATCGTCGTGCTCGAGGGCGGCCGGGTCGCCGAGCAGGGACCGACCGCCGTCGTCCTCGGGCGTCCGACCAGCGCGTTCGCGGCGTCCTTCTCGGGCCTGACGCTCCTGCGCGGCACCGCCACCCGGGGTGGGATCGCCCTCGACGACGGGGGTGCGCTCGCGTCGTCGACCGGCACCGCGCCTCCTGGCTCGTCCGCCCTCGCCGTCTACCACCCGACTGCCGCCGTCGTGACGCGCGACGGTGCCGGGCCGGGGCGCCGGGTGACCGGACTCGAACCGCGGGACGGCCTCGTCCGGGTGCGGGCCGGCGACCTGGTGGCGGACGTCACGGTCGCGGTGGCTGCGGCGCTGGGGCTCGCGCCGGGGGACGCCGTGCGGATCGCGGTCCCGGCGGACGAACTGGCGGTCTACCGGCCGGGCGGACCCACCCCGGACTGAGCCGGACACGGTCGCGGTGCTCAGCTGCCGGACTCGGCTGCCGGGCTCAGTCGCCGGGCTCAGCCGCCGGCGAAGGGCGGCATGACGTCGACGACCGCCACGCCGTCGAGCCCGGTCGCCCGGTCGCGCGTCGTCACCCCGTCGACGAGGTACGAGCAGCGCTCCTGCAGCGCCCGCCACCGATCGGGGTCGTCCGCCGTCACCGACCGCAGGGCCTCGTCGAGCGTCGCTGCCTGCACGGCGACGTCGTCCACGCCCACCGCTGCCCGTGCCGCGGCGAAGAACCGGATCGTCGTCACCGTCATCCGCCGATCGCGCTCATGCCCCGCGTGGGGTGCACCAGCTCGTCGCTGTCGTCGCCGTGGTCGCGGGGCTTCGCCCACATCGCCAGGCGCCAGAGCTCGGCGACCTCGTCGTCGGAGGCACCCTTGCGCATCGGGCCGAGCACGTCGGTCTCGTCGTCCGAGAAGAGGCAGCTGCGGACGTTGCCGTCGGCCGTCAGTCGGGTGCGGGTGCAGTCGGCGCAGAACGACTCGGTGATGCTCGCGATGATGCCGATCGTGCCGAGCTCCGCGCCGACGCCGCCGTCGGCCGTCCGTGCGAGCACCCGGAAGCGCTCGGCCGGGGCGCCGTCGCGGGGTGCCTCGTCCGGCACCAAGCCGAAGGACTCGGACAGCATCGCCCGGGTCTCGGCCGCGGTCACCATCGACGTGCGGTCCCAGGCGTGGTCGGGGTCGAGCGGCATCTGTTCGATGAACCGGAGCTCGTAGCCGCGGTCGAGGCACCACCGCATGAGGTCCGGCGCCAGGTGGTCGTTCACGCCGCGCAGCAGCACCGCGTTGACCTTGATCGCGAGCCCCGCTGCCCGGGCGGCCTCGAGCCCGGCGATGACCTTGTCGAGGAACGGGCGCCGGGTGACGGTGGTGAAGACGTCCGGGTCGACGGTGTCGAGTGACACGTTCACGCGTCGGAGGCCGGCGTCGTACAGGGCGGCTGCGCGGTGGGCGAGCCCGATCGCGTTCGTGGTGAGCGACAGCTCCGGGGCGTCGGGGAGCGCGGCGCACCGGGCGATCACGTCGACGAGGTCCTGGCGGAGCATCGGCTCACCGCCGGTGAAGCGGACCTTGCGCACGCCGAAGCGGTCGGTCGCGAGCCGGACGAGCCGCTCGATCTCGGCCGCGGTCATGAGCGCGTCGTCGGGGGCGAACGGCAGCCCGGCCGCCGGCATGCAGTAGGTGCAGCGGAGGTTGCAGCGCTCGGTGAGCGACACGCGCAGGTCGACCGCGCGCCGCCCGAACCGGTCGAGCAGGCCGCCGGTGGAGCCGAGCATGGTCGCGGGTGCCATGAGCGTCAGCGTACGGGGTCGGCGGGTCCTCCACCTGATGACATCGCGAGCGCTCGTTCCCGGAAGGCGAGCCGGCGCCCCCAGCGCTCCCAGTCGGCCCGCCGGGTGCGCACCAGCGTGACGACGATGACCACGGCGACCGCGGCGGCGAGCCACCAGCGGTACGCGTCCGCCGACGGCCAGACGCCGCGCAGGGCGATGGCGAGCCCGATCGACAGCCACTCCCAGCGTCCGGAGAGCACCACGAAGGGGATGAGGAGCAGCGCGTACCAGGGGTAGCGCGGGCTCACCGCGAGGAACGTCACGCCGATGAGGAGGACCTCGCCGGACCACGGCCGCGCGGGGTCGGACAGCCGCCACGCCACGAACGCCGCCAGCAGGACGAGCAGTCCGACCACGAGCGTCGCCGCGTCGCCGTGGAAGACGAGCGAGACCAGGGCGAACCGGGAGCCGTCCTCGTAGCCCTCTTCCGACAGGTACCCGGGCAGGTAGCCGAGGACGTCGAGGCCCGTCGTCAGCACGTACGGCACGTAGAGCAGCCCGAACACCGCGATGCCGACCGGGATCGCCCACCAGTTCCGCCACCGACCGAGCAGTGGCGGGTACACGATCGCGGGGATGAGCTTCGTCGCGGTCGCGGCGCCGAGGGCGATCCCGCCCCAGATCGGCCGACCGAATGCGACGAGCACAGCGCCGGCGGTGGCAAGGGCCGCGCCGAGGGCGTCGACGTGCGAGTTGGTGACGGCCTCGGACGCGACGAGCGGGGACCACGCCCACAGTGCGGCCCACCACGTCGGTCGTCCGAGCTTGCGGAGCACGACGACCAGGCCCACTGTGACGCCGAGCGACAGGAGCAGCCCCGCGACCTGGAACGGCATGTACTGCGCGGTGGCCGGCACGAACGCCCGCACCGCCGCGAACCAGAGCTGGGCCATCGGCGGGTAGATCGTCACGACGTCCGGGCGGTTGATCGCGACGCAGTGCCCGTCCGCGCCGTCGCCGAGCCCGCGGAACCGGGGTTCGAGCGGCTTGCACGTGCCGTCGACCTTGTCGGGGAAGAGCCAGTCGGGGCGCAGACCGGACAACGCGGTCGACTGCGGCGTGTGCGCGTACGGCGAGATCCCGGCGTGCTGCACGATGCCGTCCCAGGCGTAGCGAGCAGAGTCGGTGCTGGTGTTCGGCGGCCCGGCGATGGCGGCGAGCCCGACCACCAGGCCACCGCCGACCACGAGCCACGTCATCCACTTCGCCGGGACGAACCGCAGCGCGAGCACCGCGAGCGCGAACACCGTCCAAGCGATCAGGGTCCACGCAACGAATGGGGAACGATGACCGGACCGGAGGAACCCCAGATGCGTGACGCCGAAGGCGATGACGCCCGACAGAGCGAGCACGCCGACCACGGCCAGCACGGTCGGCACGGTCGGCAGGAGTCGGCCGGGGCGAAGTCGTTCACTCATGGTGCGACGAGGCTATCCATGGTCCGCGGGCTGCTCCTGGATGCACGATCCGCGATGGCGTCGCCGAACCGGAACGCGCGGACGGCGGTCGTCCTGGGGCGGTTGCTCGGGGTGGCGTTCCTGGTCTGCTTCGCGACGGGCGTCTACAGCTACTTCCTGCAGCAGCCGCTGCCGTGGATGCGGTTCCCGACCCGTCCCGCGCAGCTCTACCAGTTCACGCAGGGCGTGCACATCACCGCGGGGATCGCGATCATCCCGCTGCTGCTCGCGAAGCTCAACACGGTCATGCCGGCACTCGTGCAGACCCCGCCGGTGCGTGGTCCGCTGCACCTGCTCGAGCGGCTGTCCATCGCGGTGTTCGTGGCGTCGGCGATCGTGCAGGTGACGACGGGCCTGCTCAACACGTACCAGTGGTACCCGTGGCCGTTCCCGTTCAAGCAGGTCCACAACGCGCTCGCGTACGTGCTCATCGGGTCGCTCGTGCTGCACATCGGCGTGAAGCTCCGGCTGATCAGCCGGTACTGGCGGAAGCGGGACTCGTACGACGAGCACGGCCGGTTCGTGGTCGACCCGGCCGCGGGGAGCGAGCTGCTCTCGCCGTCCCAGGAGGCACGGGTCGACCCCGCCACGTCGGCTCCGGCACCGCAGGCGGTCGCGTCCTACCCCCGCGGCATCACCGGCCGCGTGCTCCGCTGGGTCGACGGCGTCCCGGCCGTGCCGGCCGAGCCCGCCGTCCCGGCCGTCCCGGCGGACGCTGCCGAGACTCGTCCCGGCGGACCGGACTCGGCGTCCGCGACCCGAGCGGCGTCCGCAGAGCCGAGTCTCGGCATGCCGCAGGCCGGTGCGGCGGAGGCGAGCCGCGCCTCCAGGGCCACACCGGACGCGACCGACGGTCGACGTGAGCGGATCGCCCGACGCGGGTTCTTCGCCGGTGTGACCGCCGCGACGGTCGGTGTCGTGGCGTTGACCGCCGGACAGTCGAGCACGCTCGCCGAGCCGTTCAACGTGTTCGGTGCCCGACAGCGGCACCGCGGGCCGAACGACCTGCCGGTCAATCGCACGGCCCGTGCCGCCGGTGTGCTGGCCACCGCCACCGCCGCCGACTGGTCCCTGACCGTCGTCGGGCACGACGTGGTCCGCACCTTCTCGCGAGCCGAGCTGGTGGCGCTCGGCACCGCCGAGGCCGAGCTCCCCATCTCCTGCGTCGAGGGGTGGAGCCAGATGGCGACCTGGAAGGGCGTGCGCATGCGCGACCTGCTCGGCGCCGTGCAGGCGGCGCCGGGGTCGCACGTGCGGGTGACGAGCCTCGAGCGGCACGGCGGCTACCGCATCATGGACATGGGCCCCGAGTACGCCGAGGACCCGACGACGCTCGTCGCGCTCGAGCTGAACGGCGCGACGCTCGACCTCGACCACGGGTTCCCGGCGCGGATCATCGCTCCCGGACGACCCGGTGTGCTGCAGACCAAGTGGATCGAGAAGATCGAGGTGATCGCATGAGGGCCGCACGCATCGTGCTCGTCGTGGTCGGGGTGCTCGTCATCGCGTTCGGGGCGTACGTCCTCGTGACGACGGTCCGACCGAACCGGATCTGGGGGCTGGCGACCTGGCTCCTCGGGGCCGTGATCCTGCACGACGCGATCCTGTCGCCGTTCGTCGTCGGAGTGGGGCTCCTGCTCCGCCGGACCGGGCGGACGCTGCGGGCATGGGCACTCGTCGTCGTGCAGGCGGTCGTCGTGCTCGGGAGCGTCCTCGCGCTCGTGGTCCTGCCGGAGATCGCGGCCAAGGCGCACGGGCAGAAGAACCCGACGGTGCTGCCGTTCGACTACGGCGCGCGGCTGCTCCTCGTCGAAGGGGTCCTGCTGCTCGTCGTCGTGGCGGTGCTCGTGGTCGCCGCACGTCGGCCGGCACGCGTTCGCGCGAGTACTGGTTGAACCGACAACCTTTCGGTAGACTCGACGCATGACCGACGACACCCCCTGGCTCACCCGCGACCAGCTGCGCGCGTGGATGAAGCTCGTCGCGGTCATGGAGCTCCTGCCGGCCGCGCTCGACCAGCAGCTCCAGCGCGACGCCGACCTGACGCACTTCGACTACATGGTCATCGCGATGCTCTCCGAGACCGACTCCCAGACGCTCCGGATGTCGGCGCTCGCCTCGGCGACGAACGCCTCGCTGCCGCGGCTGTCCCACGTGGTGTCCCGGCTCGAGAAGCGCGGCCTCGTGGCGCGCTGTCCCTCGACCGACGACCGGCGCGCGACCGACGTCCGGCTGACCGACGCCGGCTACGCGACGATCGTCGACGCGGCGCCCGACCACGTCCGGACCGCCCGTCGCGTGGTGATCGACGCGCTGAGCGACGAGCAGGTCGGGCAGCTCGACGGCATCGCCGCGGCGCTCCTCAGCCGGCTCGACCCCGAGGGGCGGTTCGCCGCCCTGACCTACCCGCGCGACGACGACGAGCCCGCCATCTGCGAGGCCCGGCTGACCGGTACGGCGACCGACTGACGCCACCGTCACGCACGCCTGTGGGCCGTGGGCGTTGCAATAGGCTCGCCGCATGACCGAGTCCGCCGCGCCGTCCGACACGTACTCCTACCTCGGACCCGCAGGGACCTTCACCGAGGCCGCGCTCAAGCTCGTGGACGCGGCGGCCGGCAAGCCCTGGCGGAGCGTGAACAACGTCGGCGAGGCCCTCGACGACGTCGTCAGCGGCCGGTCCATCGGTGCCGTCATCGCGATCGAGAACAGCGTCGACGGCGGGGTCAGCGCGACGCAGGACGCCCTCGCCCGGATCCCCGGCGTGCGCATCGTGGGGGAGTACCTCGTCCCCGTCGACTTCGTGCTCGTCGCCCGCCCCGGCACCGCGCTCTCCGACGTCCGGACCGTGAACGCGCACCCCGTGGCCTACGCCCAGACCCACAACTGGCTCGAGGCGAACGTCCGCGGCCACGGGCACATCCCGGCGTCCTCGAACGTGGCCGCCGCGGCAGCCCTGCTCGACGAGCACCCCACCGCCGACGCCGCGGTCGCACCCCCGGGGATCACCGACCACTACGCGCTCGAGGTCCTGGCCTCGTCCATCGGGGACAACGCCTCGGCGGTCACCCGGTTCGTGCTCGTGTCGAAGACCCTGGCGCTGCCCGAGCCGACCGGGGCCGACAAGACCAGCGTCATCGTCGAACTGCCCGCCGACCACCCCGGAGCCCTGGTCGACATGCTCGAGCAGTTCGCGACGCGGGGCATCAACATGGGGTTGCTGTCCTCGCGGCCGATCGGCGACGAGCTCGGGCGGTACCGGTTCGTCATCGACCTCGACGGGCACGTGCGGGACGAGCGCGTGGCGGACGCGCTGCTCGGCCTGCGGCGGTTCAGCCCGCGCGTGACGTTCCTCGGGTCGTACCCGCGGGCCGACGGGGTCCGGCCCGAGGTGCCCGCGCGCTACTCGGACGTCGCGTTCGTCGAGGCCCGCGACTGGCTGCGCGCGATCGTGTCGGGCGAGCCCGAGGCGCGCTGACCGCTGCGCTCGCTGCGCGCTGCGCGCCCGCGCGGCCTTGCAGGGTCGAACCACGAATCCGACATGGAACCAGCCGCGGGGGGCGGTTCCACGTCGGATCCGTGGTTCGAAGGCGTCAGCGCACCAGAGCAGGGACCGGCAGCGTGAGCGGCTGCGGGACGACTGCACGAAGGAGCCGGCGACGTCGAGGTAGAGGTATGCCGGACCTCGCGAGACCTTCGTCACCACGTCGTCGCGTGGTTCCGAGGGGCTCTGGTTGTGCGGAGCGCACCGCGGCGCGGACGCCGCTGCCCCGCGCGCGCCCGCGGCTACCGCCGGCGGCCGCGGCCCGTCGCCGGCTCGACCGCGGGGATCCGCACGTCCAGCGAGCCCGGGTCGATCTTCGCGCGGAACGCCACGATCTCGCCCACCGGGTCGCCGTCGATCTCGAACTCGTCCGGCTTCGCCAGGCGCAGCGTGAACTCCTCGCCGCGCAGGTACCGCAGCGGGCGCTCCTGCTTCGCGGCCGTGGTGATCCGGCGGCCGATCACGGTGTCGGACAGGGCCGACCGGCGGAACCACCGCAGGATCCCGTTCTCCCAGAACACCCGGGCCGCGATGCGCACCCAGCCGAAGAACCCGCGAGGCCGCATCACGACGATGTCGAACACCCCGTCGTCGATCTCGGCATCGGGCAGGAGCATGGCATTGGCCTGGAGCATGCCGCAGTTGCCGACGATGACCGAGTGCGCGCGGACCGAGCCGTTGCGCGCCGACTCGTCGAGCCGGTACTTGAACTCGAAGCCGTCGGTGTCCCGGACGGAGCGGAACAGCGAGTCGAGGTAGGCGAGCCACCCGACGCGCTTCTTCAGCTCGGGGCGCGTGTTCGCGAGCATGCGGGCGTCGAGCCCGAGTCCGGCCATCACGACGAAGCCGAACCGGTCGCGGGAGCCGTCGGGACGCTCGACACCGAGCAGACCGAAGTCGATCGAACGGTCGTGCCCGGTGAAGATCGCCTTGGCCATCCCGCCGAGGTCGTCCAGCGGCAACTTCATGTTCCGCGCGAGCAGGTTGCCCGTGCCGCTCGGCAGCAGCGCCAGCGAGGCGTCGGACCCGTGCACCACCTCGGCCACGGCGCGGACGGTGCCGTCCCCACCCGCGGCGGCGACGACGTCGGCACCGGCCTCGAGCGCGGCGCGGGCCATGCCGCCGCCCGGGTCCTCCTCCGTCGTCTCGAACCAGAGGGTCTCGGCCCAGCCGGCCTCCTGCTGGTGCTTCTCGACGGTGCGCTTGAGGGTCGGCAGGTGGACCTTGACCGGGTTGTAGACCACCGCGGCCGTCCGCTGTTCGGTCTGGAGGGCGTCCTGGTCCGCGGGCGCGGTCTCCGAAGGGGTCGACATGCACCAACGGTACCGATCGAAGCCTGGAGGCGCGGGTCGGGCCCGCACCGCGCCTCCAGTCCGTCCGCAACTCGGCCCCTTTAGGATGGTGCGGTGATCGATCCCCAGCTGCTGCGTGACAACCCGGACGTCATCAAGGCCTCGCAGGAGGCGCGCGGCGCCTCCGTCGCCGTCGTCGACGAGGCCGTCGCCGCGGACGCGGCACGGCGGAGCGCGATCACCTCGTTCGAGTCCCTCCGGGCCGAGCAGAACGCCTTCGGCAAGACCGTCGCGAAGGCCCCGAAGGACGAGAAGGCCGCGCTCGTGCAGCAGGCCCAGGCGCTCGCCGCGAAGGTGAAGGAAGCGCAGGCGACCGTCACCGCGGCCGAGGAGTCCTTCAACGCGGTCGTCCGGAGCATCCCGAACGTCGTGCTGCCGGACGTGCCGAAGGGCGGCGAGGACGACTTCGTCACGCTCCGCACCGTCGGCACGAAGCCGGAGTTCGACTTCGAGCCGAAGGACCACGCCGACCTCGGCGAGCACCTCGGCATCATCGACATCCCGCGCGGCGTGAAGGTCTCCGGCTCGCGGTTCTACTTCCTGCGCGGCCTCGGTGCCCGGCTCGAGATCGCCCTGATGTCGCTCGGCCTCGACCGTGCGATCGCCGCCGGCTTCGAGCCGCTCATCACCCCGACGCTCGTGCGCCCCGAGACCATGGCCGGCACGGGCTTCCTCGGCGAGCACGCGGCCGAGGTCTACCGGCTCGAGGCGGACGACCTCTACCTGACCGGCACGAGCGAGGTCGCCCTCGCCGGGTTCCACGCCGACGAGATCCTCTCCTTCGACGGTGGCGACGGCCTGCGGTACGCCGGCTGGTCGACCTGCTACCGACGCGAGGCGGGGTCGGCGGGCAAGGACAACCGCGGCATTCTGCGCGTGCACCAGTTCAACAAGCTCGAGATGTTCGCCTACGTCCACCCGGACCAGGCCGAGGCCGAGCACGCCAAGCTCGTCGGGTACCAGGAGCAGATGCTGCAGGACCTCGGGCTGCACTACCGCGTGATCGACGTGGCCGGTGGCGACCTCGGCACGAGTGCGGCGCGCAAGTACGACATCGAGGCGTGGGTCCCGACGCAGGGCACCTTCCGCGAGCTCACGTCGACGTCGAACTGCACGACGTTCCAGGCTCGTCGCCTCGACATCCGGTACCGCACCGAGAGCGGGAAGACCGCGCCGGTGGCGACCCTGAACGGCACCCTCGCGACCACCCGGTGGATCGTCGCGATCCTCGAGACGCACCAGCAGGCCGACGGCTCGGTCGTCGTGCCCGAGGTCCTCCGTCCCTACCTGGGCGGCGTCGAGGTGATCGAACCCCGATGAGCACGCAGGGTCGGTTCGTCGACGGTTCGGCCGGTGCGGGTGCGCCGGCCCGGACGAAGCGCTGGTTGGTGGCGCTCGACATCGACGGCACCACCATGCGCGAGGACGGTGTCGTCACCGACACCGTGATCGCCGCGCTCCGCGATGCCGAGGCAGCCGGGCACGAGGTCATGCTCAGCACCGGTCGCAGCGAGGGCATGACCGTCCCGCTGCTCGACACGCTCGGCATCCAGCCGAAGTACCTCGTCTGCGCGAACGGCGCGCTGACCCTTGGGCGCCGGTCCGACGGTTCCTACGAGCGGGTGCACGTCGAGCAGTTCGACCCGAGCGAGGTCCTCCGGACGATCCACGGCGCCCTCGAGAACGCCGCGTTCGGCGTCGAGGACCAGACCGGCCACTTCCTGCTCTCCGGCAACTTCCCCGACGACACGATGACCGTCGCCGGCGAGCACGTCCCGTTCGAACGGCTGCTCGGCGTCGAGGCGACCCGTGTCGTCGTCATCTCGCCCGGCCACGACACCGAGGACTTCCTGCAGATCGTCGAGCGGATGGGGCTGCACAAGGTCTCGTACTCGGTGGGGTGGACGTCGTGGCTCGACATCGCACCGGAGGGCGTGACGAAGGCCACCGCGATGGAACGGGTCCGTGAGTGGCTCGACATCCCGCGGTCCCGCGTGTTCGCGGCGGGGGACGGCCGGAACGACATCGACATGCTCCGGTGGGCCTCGACCTCGGGGCGCGGCGTCGTCATGGGGCAGGCACCCGAGGACGTCGTGGACGCGGGCAACGAGCTCACGGGCGGCGTCACCGACGACGGCCTGGCGGCTGCGCTCGACTCCCTGCCGCGCTAGCCCGGTAGACTTCCCGGGACGCGATCACGTCTCGCCACGTGGTCGCGTCGCTGGAGGGTTGTCCGAGCGGCCGATGGAGCCTGTCTTGAAAACAGGTGGGCAGAGATGTCTCGTGGGTTCGAATCCCACACCCTCCGCCATGGACACACGCCTGCGCCTGATCCGCGTCGACGACGCTGCGACGCTCGCGGCCGTCGTGACCGCGAGCGCCGACCACCTGCGGCCGTGGGAACCGACCCGTTCGCCTTCCTACTTCACCGAGGCGGGGCAGCACGACGTCATCGTCCAGGCCCTCGCGGCCGAGCGTGCCGGCACGTCCGTCCCGTTCGTGATCGAGTCGGTCGACGGCGAACTGCTCGGCCGGATCACGCTGAGCGGCATCACCCGTGGCGCGTTGCAGTCGTGTGCGATGGGGTACTGGATCCGCGCCGACCGGGTCCGGCAGGGGCATGCCTCCCGAGCGGTCCGGGCGGCTGCGGCGCACGCGTTCGACGTGCTGCGGCTCCACCGTGTCCAGGCGGAGACCCTGCCCGAGAACGTGGGCTCGCAGCGTGCACTGCAGGCAGCGGGGTTCACGCGCTACGGCCTGGCGCCCGAGTACCTCAGGATCGCCGGGGCGTGGCGCGACCACGTCATGTTCCAGCTCCTCGCTCCGACCGACCGGTGAGCCCCCGGTTCAGCTGACGAGCCCCGTCACCACGTCGTGCACCACCCGGGCGGCACGGGCGGCCGCATCGTCGAGGTGCTCCTTGAACTCGTCGCCGTCCGGCGCGCACAGGTCGCTGATGCACCGCACGGAGACGAACGGCATGGCGTGGACGTGCGCGAACTGCGCGATCGCCGCCGACTCCATGTCGACCGCCGCGACCGCGGGGAAGGCCGTCCTGAGCAGACGCGCTCGACCCTCGGTGACGAAGATCTCGCTCGAGCCGATCGTGGCCGAGCGGAGGCGGTACCCGGCGTCCGAGGCGAGTGCCAGCTCGACGAGCCGGTCGTCGGGCTCGTACCCGGTGGGCATGCCCGGGACCTGGCCGAGCGCGTACCCGAACGCCGTCGCGTCGGCGTTGAGGTTGACGTAGCGGTCCCCGACGACGACGTCGCCGATCTCGACGCCGTGCATCAGCCCACCGGCCGTCCCGACGCTGATCACCGGGATGCCGGAGCCGAAGTCGTGGAACGCATGGGCGACCGCTGCCGTGGCGTTCGTGAACCCGATGCCGCTGCGGCGCACGGCGACCGTGGCGCCGCCGACGTCGAGCAGGTGGTGTTCGTCGTGGCCGCCGACCGGACCGTCGAGGATCGGGACACCGCCGAGGAGCCCGGCGAACGCGGACACCTCTTCGCTCATGGCGGCGATGACGACCGCGATCGGGGGAGGGAGTTGCACTGATCGATGATCGCACGGGCCGCCGACCGTCGGGACACCGGGACGCGTACCGTGCACCGTGCGCGAGGAGATCCAGGGGGCGGTGTGGTCGAGGTCGTCGAGTACCGGGCGGAGTGGCCGCGGCGCTTCGAGGCGCTGCGGACGACGTACGGCGCGGCGCTCCTCGCCGCCGGTGTCCCGCACCGCATCGAGCACGTCGGGAGCACGGCGGTGCCCGGCCTCGCGGCGAAGCCCGTCATCGACGTCGACGTGGTCGTCGGGGCGGCGGACGGGCCCGCGGCCGTCGAGGCCCTCGCTGCGATCGGCTTCGTGCCGCGCGGTGACCTCGGCATCCCGGGGCGGCAGGCGTTCCGCACGCCCGAGCGCTTCGCCCCGAGCAACACCTACGTCGTGGCCGAGGGATCGCTCGCGCTCCGCAACCACCTCGGCGTGCGTGATGTCCTGCGCGCGGACGACGCACTCCGCGAGGAGTACGCCGCCGTGAAGCGTCGGGCTGCCGCCGAAGCGCTGGACATCGACGACTACCTCGTGCGCAAGACCGCGGTGCTCGACCGGGTGCTGCGCGCGGCGGGCCTCACCGACTCCGAGCGCGCGTCGATCGCCGATGCCACCGCGGGCATCACCGGCCGAGGCGCCCACGGCTGACCCAGGACGCGCGGGTGTGACCCGACCGGCTGCGATCGGCCGACTCGCGGCGGTCGTGCGCGTGTCGTCCCGCCGTCGTGACCGTTCCGGTTCGCGGATCACGGGATTCGCGAACCGGAACGGTCACGCGCCCCGCGGAACCGGCGGTCCCGCCGCGTCCCGACTCCTCGCCGCCGCGTGTCCCGACGCCTCGCCGCCGCGCGGAACGGCGGGCCGGGTCGCGAGCGCCGCCGAGGCCATCGACAGCGGAGGCGTCAGGCCGACGCCAGCGCCGGGTAGAGCGCGGTCAGCGGGGCGCTCAGTCCGGCGCGGACGTCGCGGCTGACCTGGTCGGCGAGGACCTCGTGCTCGCCGGCCTCGAGGGCGTCGTAGATCGCCGCCACGATGTCCGCCGGGTCGGCCTTCTCGACGTCGAGGTCGGCCGTCATGCCGGTGTCCGTGTAGCCGAGGTGCGCTCCGAGGACCTGGGTCCCCTGGGGTGCGAGCTCGAGGCGCAGGGAGTTCGTGATCGACCAGAACGCGGCCTTCGAGGCGGAGTAGCCCCCAGCCAGCGCGATCCAGCTGAGCACCGAGTGCACGTCGATGAGCGCGCCCCCGGCCAGCGATGGCGCGAAGGCCTTGGCGACCCGGAGCGCACCGAAGACGTTCGTGGCGAAGACGCGCTCGACCTCGTCGACCGAGGTCTCGAGGAGCGGCGCGGAGCCACCGATGCCGGCGTTGTTCACGACGATCGTGGCATCGGCTGCTGCGCGGGCGGCGGCGTCGACGCTCGCCTGGTCGGTGACGTCGAGGGCGAGCGGCACGATGCGCTCGTCGTCCCAGGTGCGCGGGGTCCTGGCCGTGGCGTAGACCTTGGCGGCACCGCGGTCGAGGGCCTGCTGGACGAACGCGGCGCCGAGGCCGCCGTTCGCTCCGGTGACGAGGACGGTCGCGTCGGTGAGGGTGGTCATGATGGGCTCCTGTCGAAGAAGGGTGGGTACGGAAAGTGAACCTAGCACGGTGTGTCTGGATTCCGAACCCAGGTAGGATGAACACATGCTCGGCATCCTCGGCGGCGACGAGCGCTGCCCCATCGCGCGGTCCCTCGACGTCCTCGGCGAGAAGTGGACGCTCATGATCGTCCGCGACGCCCTCGCGGGGTCGACCCGCTTCAGCCAGTTCCAGCAGAGCCTCGGGGTCCCGCGGGAGGTCCTCACGGCGCGCCTCGGCTCCCTCGTCGAGGGCGGCGTGCTCGAACGCCACGCCTACAAGCCGGACGGTGGACGGGTCCGTGACGAGTACGTCCTCACCGAGGCCGGCCGCGACCTCTCGCTGGTGCTGCTCGCTCTCGGCGGGTGGGCGGACCGGCACCGGCCGTCCGAGCGCACGTCCGACCTCCGCTTCGTCGAGGCCACCACCGGCGAGCCGGTCGAGGCGGTCGCCGTGACGCGCAGCGGGCACCGCCGCGTCGCGCTCGACGCGCTCGAGGCGGTCATGGGGGGGCTGATGGTGCGAGCAGGCGGGCTGGCGTGACCAGCGTCGGACGGGAGGCGCGGGTCGGCCCCGCACCGCGCCTCCCGGACCGCAGGCGCGTGCGTCAGCGACGCACGCCGCACCCGCAACTGGCGCCGAGCACCAACTCGGCGGGGACGAGGTCCCGGTGCCACTGGTTGTCCGCGTCGAGGCCGAGCACCCGGTCGACGGCGGCGGTCGCCATCGTCTCGATCGGCTGCCGGACCGTGGTGAGCTGCGGGTTCGTGTAGTCGGCCTCGACCGCGCCGTCGAAGGAGACGATCGCGACGTCGTCGGGCGCGGACAGTCCGAGCTCGAAGAGGGCGCGCAGCAGCCCGACCGCCTGCATGTCGGAGCTGACGAAGACCGCTCGGGGGCCGGAGCCCTCGCCGAACATGCGGAGACCGGCCTCGTAGCCGCCCCGTCGGGTGAAGTCGCAGCGGACGATCGGGCCGTCGGGCAGCCCGGCGTCGCGGAGTGCTCGCATCCAGCCCTGCTCGCGGAGCTCCATCGAGCCGGCGTGCCCCATCACCAGGCCGATCGAGCGGTAGCCGTGCTCGACGAGGTGCTGCGTGCCGTCGTACGCACCACGGAGGGCGTCGACGCCGATGCTCGCGTAGTCGGGCACCTCGAAGAAGGTGTTGAGCAGGACCATCGGGATGCCGGGGTCCGTCACGGTGGACAGGTCGGGCCGCGTCATGATGCTCGTGACGATGATGCCGTCGACCTGCCGGGCGGAGAGGCTGCGCAGGCGCTCCCGTTCCTGCGCGGCGTCGCCGTCGCTGTTGGCGAGCAGGACGTCGTACCCGCGCGCGGCGGCGGCGTGCGTGACCGCGACGCCGAGCTCGGACCAGAACGGGTTGTCGAGCTCGGGGACGATGAGTCCGAGCATCTTCGAGGACCCGGTGCGGAGGGCCTGGGCGCTCGCGTTCGGGCGGTAGCCGAGGACGCGGATCGCCTCGCGGACACGTGCCGCGGTGGCCGCTGCGACCGGACGGGGTCCGTCGTGCACGACGTAGCTCACGACGGAGGTGCTCACGCCGGCGTACCGGGCGACGTCGGCGCGGGTGACCGCCCTCGGGGTCGTCGGGACGGTCACGGGTACCACCTTCGTCGGGTCGGAAGTCGCGTTCGGGTGCCGGCCCGTGCGGACCGACACCCGAACACCACTTGCTAGTCGCTGGCGATACTAGACGAGCCCACCGCCTCGACCGTCTCCGGGGCGTCGCCGAAGTCCGGCACCTCGAGGCGGACGCCGCCCTGCAGTGCGGACTGGTGGGCGATGATGCCGGGCAGCGTGAACCGGGCGGCGGTCCAGGCGTTCACCGGCGGCAGGGTCCGGTCGACGACGGCGCGGACGAAGTCGTCGGCGAGGAACTGGTGGCTGCCCTCGTGTCCGGTCGGCACGCCGGCGTACTCGGCCGGCAGGCGCGACGTGTCGTGCACGGCCGCGTAGCCGGAGACGAACGCGTCACGGAGCGAGGGGTCGACGCCGGCGAGGCGGGGGTCGTCGAGCTCCATAGTGGCCTGGGTGTCGATCTGGTCGCTGATGTCGTGCGAGTCCTCCTTGTCCTGCCAGACGCTGACCTTGGCGAGCTGCTCGAAGCTCGCCTCGGTGCCGAAGTAGCGGAAGCGGGACTCGCGGATGTGCGACGGGTAGCCGACGCGGCGCATCTCGTTGATCCGCATGACCCCGCCGTTGTCGAGCTCGAACAGGGCGGTGGCGTTCGAGAAGTCGTTGTCGAACTGGCTGACGTCCTTGTCGAAGACCCCGTCGCCGCGGTCGTCCTTGACGCCGATGCAGCTGACGCTGACCGCGTGCCCCGGGATCGCACCGAGGACCCCGCCGACCGAATGCGTCGGGTAGAGCATGGGCGGGTAGCTGGCGGTGCGCTTCCAGTCCTCGCCGCCGCTGAACTGGTAGGCGGCGTAGAAGCCGAGGTCCATGTCGTGCACGTAGTCGCCCTCGGCGTAGAAGACGCGGCCGAAGGCACCCTCGGCGACCTTCGA